>Ga0265798_10000047_pt1 | contig 261238 bp, 248 predicted proteins | sample P3T30metagenome_FD_192430 | JGI IMG/M metagenome (GOLD analysis project Ga0265798, IMG submission 192430) | Plant litter microbial communities from East Loma Ridge, Irvine, California - P3 T30 | ecosystem: Environmental > Terrestrial > Plant litter > Unclassified | place: USA: California...
GACGCCGCAGTGTGGCAGGCGCGCTGATGCGGTGAAGTTTTATCTTGCGCTGAAGTATTATGGCGCTAGACACTTCGGTGCCCTCGTTGCGAACGGGTACGATAATGCGGAGTATTTACTCGCGGGCCTCAAGTCCAACGGTAACTTTGTTACAATCAGTCCTGAGCCGCTGCCATGTTTGCAGGTGTGTTTTTACTATGCCAAGGGCGGAAAGCTGGGTGGTGATACGGAGCGAAATAGTCGCCAGACGGAGGAGATTGCGAGGAAGTTGATTGCGAGGGGGTTTATGATTGATTATGCGCCGGGGGAGAAGGGGAAGTTTTTTAGGGTGGTGGTTAATGGGGGGACGAAGAGGGGGACGTTGGATGGGCTGGTTAGGGCGTTGGAGGAGAGTGCGAGGGAGTTGGGGTTTTAGGAGCACATGATGTTGGTTAGATATGGCGTTTTGAGAAGCATTGTGTATACGTTATATTTTTCGGATTGGTGGGTGGATTGCAAGAGTTACTTGAGCTTTCTTTACTGTGCTTCGTTGCCCAAGCTAGTTTTCCTACCAATCACACCTCGTGTAGCGCAACTAGCTTGCTCACACCTGCATGATAGAGGCACCGACCGATACGCTGGACAAAATCATCACTCCTGTAGCCTTGCCCTCAAATACCCCCGCCACGCAATACAATGGGCACACCATACCACCTCTCCCCACCCCCATCTCGATTCTTCCCTCCCGACACAGCATCCGCTGAGTACAAAGCCTTGTCGCTGATCACACGATCACTGGAGCATCCGCATCGAACGATACTCAGTGCTTTTGTGCAACACGCCAAGTGCAAGGAGGACGCGGTACGGTTCTTTTTGGAGCGGGTGGATGGCCGGGGTGAGGCTGGTGTTGGGGAGTTTTTGGAGGATTGGATTGGTGTCTTGGAGAAGGGTTTGTTAGTGGCGAGATGGCATTGATGGTATCTGACTTTGATGACTAGTGTGTCCTGTTACCCATGCTGGTATAGGAGACGCTATCAGAAGGCGCGTGTGGCGAAGAGATGGTGGTCGATGCTGCATCTCTAAGGATCCGATCGAGGATGGGGCTTATGAACAGAAGTCATGCGTGATACATATCTTGAATCCTGCGATTTTCGAAGATGAAGCCATTCTCAGCAATGTGAGTAAGGTCTAGTGAGATGTGTTGACATGTCGCTGACTATTTACAAGTCTAGATTTCACCGATTACTCACCGCGTTTATTGGCGAGGCACATATGCTAGAAATACAAGCTGTACTCCAGCCCAGCGCGCATGGTTCCTCTTCAAGTCTCGCGGACCAATTGATGCTTCTATCTCCCTCCATGTTCGAGAATTTCCACAACGGAAGGGTGTCATTGAAGAAGGCCTCTCGAAGACCTAAGAAGGATTCAGTACGTACGCGAGCCACATCTATGTCATTATATTGACTACTCGTAGATTCGATATTCCATCAAAACGAGATAGTGGATTCCCTCAATACCAGTAGAGAAACTGTGGAACAAAACATTGGAGAACCATACTAGAGACGATGTGCCCCTTTCGAACGCACGGCTCCTTGACATCCACAACCGACTTTCGGATGCGCTAGCTTGGCTAGAAGTATTGGAGCACATGGAGCAGCAGAATCGCACAAGGTAGCGAGGATGTAAAGAAGCCAGCATTAACGCTTCCCGGACGCAGAGTTGGCTCCGAAGGTGCCTCGAGCCTATCACTCGTTCCATCCAGATCATCTGGACACACCTACCTCCATCAATCCGCGCATCCGCCTACAGTTGTCTGGCATCTATCTCTGTCAAACACTTCGGATCGACCGGTTCAGATCGTACTTGCCGCCTACCCTTTAATATGTACCTCCGCGTAGCAAGTCGAGACTGGGAGCCGAAACACCGCGCGGAATCCAAAGCGCTCCGGCTCGTACACAAATACACACATATTCCCCCACCCAGAGTCATCGATGCAGTCGCCAGCGCGGACTCCTCGTTCTTACCTATGACCGGTCCTCCAGGGACGACAGTGGGTCGCGTGCTTCCGGTGCTGACGGACGAGCAGGTAGATACGCTGGCAAAGGATCTCGAGATGTATATTTCACAGTTGCGACAGATCCCCGTCGAAGATGATTTCGGATTTGATATATGTAATGCGCTTGGCGGTGGCATATTGGATTGGCGCATCAAAGATTCCCAGCGCGAAGACCTTCGTTTCAGGACCGAAGATGATTTCAACGCGTACTTGACGCACGAACTTCCATTGTCTCAAATACAGCTAGAACAAGTCGAGCGTGCGCACTCGATCAAACACAAAATTACGTTTACGCACGCGGACCTCAATCCGCGTAACATCCTGGTGGACGAGAACATGAAGATCTCGGGTATTGTTGATTGGGAATGCGCGGGCTGGTATCCCGAGTACTGGGAATACACGAAGGCGCATTTTACGGTGAGGTCTACGGCACAACGGATTGTGGATGTTCTTGATCAGGTTTTTACTGGGTATCGGGATGAGTTGCAAGTGGAGGATATGCTTTCTAGCCTTGCGCCTTCGTGGTAGAGAGTGCAATTTGTTGGTTATCCAAAAGCAAGGTGCGAGATCTAGTCGATGTGTATCTTCGTTGTGATTATGCGATGTCCAACACAATTTTGCCTCGCACACGGCCGCCGACCATGTACTCTTTGGCCTTCTGCCATGCTGCTTCTGACTCGCCCTCGGACAGAATACCCTTGACGACATCTTGAACAACGACCTTGATTTTGCCTTCGTCGGCCATCGTGGTGACTTGCTCCAGAAGCTCACTCTTCACATACAAAAGGACATTTGCGTAGCGCGGGCCGAAGATGTAGCCTCGTATGTGTCGCAAGACTTGAGATGGGTGGGTGAAGTACGTCAATGGGCCGCCCATGGCTTCGCGGCTTGTCTTGTCGCCTACGATGGTTATGTAGGAGCCATTGGTGTGAAGAAGTTCCGTCTACACGCAAGTCAGCAGGTCGTCACTTCTTCAAAGGATCAAATTCCTTACCCAATGATTAAACATCTCCGTGCCCCCAACACAATCCGCATACAAATCATACTTCTTCCCACCCGGTCTTCCCTCCAACAACGTCTTGGCTACATCGCCCTTGGAATAATCAATAACCTCATCCGCCCCCAACTCCTTCACAAACTGCGCATTCCGCCCCGAGCAAATGCCAATGACATGGCAATCATACATCTGCTTCGCCAACTGCACCACCCAGATCCCCACGCCACCACTCGCGCCCGCCACAACGACGCGCCGCTTCTCATTCGGACTCTGGCTCGCAGCAGGTAACCAGTCCAGCATCGAAAACGCCGTGAGAACAACCAGCGGTACGGCCGCGGCTTCTTGGTGCGTCAAGCTCGTGGGCTTCTTCGCAATCGGCTCGCCTTGCTTGACACACAAGTACTGCGCAAACGTCCCTTCACCCATTGGTCGCGAACACAGGCCATATACTTCGTCCCCGACATTCCATTTCCCACTCTTTTGAATCTCGGAGCCGAGTGCGACGATGGAGCCTGAGTAATCGCACCCCAGTCCTTTTTCTTTTTTGCCTGCAAGCCAGCCGACGACCGGGTTGCCCCAGAGTTGAATGTCGACGGGGTTTATGGCGGCGGTGTGGATTTTGACGAGGATTTCGGTTGGTGAGGGGGGTACGAGGGGTGTGTGGGTTAGGTGTGGGGGAGTGGAGGGGAGAGTGTAGGTTAGGGATGTGTTGGATGAGGGGAGTGAGGACATGGTGGATTCTTTAATGTTTGGATTCGGTGAAGTTGGTGAGATTGTGTTGCTTGTGTCTTGATACTACAACTTTTCTTGCTTGTGTTACGTTCTTGGGGCGACTCGATTACCTCGGCATAGTGGTTGATGGATATAAAGCAAGATGATACAGGGACGCAATGCCGACTATTGTGCTTAAAGTCGGTTTGAAGTTTTACTCAGTATTGGCTCAAGAACCAAATCTTTCATCAGAAGCGTTGAAGGTGGGACACCTTGCGCGCTACTAATCGCTAATGACGTCGAAAGGTTCCTCATTCTTGAAGTCGACCGTTTCCTGTTGATGTACAGTACAGGATCGACACTACTAGAAAACATAGTGCATGTTACAAGTTAGCTAGTAGTTTGATTGTACATTATTGTGAACAGGCACGAAAGGAAGGGTCTGAGACATGTCCATAGGGCTGAGCTGACTAAGCAGTGCACACGTGCGTCTCCGCAACCGGTCCGGCACATTGTCGCCCCTTCCCTGGACCCTGACGGAAGCCGCGAACAACCCTAGTCACAAGTCTCACGCAGATGACAGACCAAGCCTCAACACCCCTATCCCTCCATTTCATTGTGTTTTCTCTTAGTTCAATGAGAGCCCACCGTCCGCCGACATGATACCAACTTCTTGCGCCTGGGCTCGTGTAGGTCTGAGGCGCATACCAAACCAACAACCTCGGGATCGCATAACTGGACAAACTTTACATTTTCAAGGCGCATACTTACGATCGCACATGACACGCCGGTACAATGCTTCGAAAACGTCTCCCGTAGCGCAAAAGGTGCCCGAGACCGCCAACACGATTCCCGGCGCAAACTGGCTGTGGCTAGAACCCATCTACGAGCCCTTCCGCGCATACGGTCGCGTACAGCAAAGGAAACCGTACATGACACAGTTCATATCCTCGCTGGTCATATACTTCGTGGGTGACCTGGTGGCTCAGAGCATCTCTGAGCCTGCGCCGAAAGAGGCAGTACTCGAGGAGGTAGAAGAGAAAGGGTGGGTACAAGAGTGGAGCGACAACCGCGACTGGCATCGCACCGGTCGCTCCATCATAATCGGAGGGCTCAGCTCGATCCCGGCCTATAGATGGTTTCTGTGGCTGGGTAACAACTTCAATTACGGGTCGAAGATACTTTCTCTTACCACAAAGGTAATACAACACGATGAACGTTTCCGCAGAAGTGTTTGCTAACCCCGAATGTAGGTCGTAGTGAACCAAGCACTTTTCACGCCCGTCTTCAACTCCTACTTCTTCGGCATGCAATCCTTCCTTTCCGGTGCGACCATCCCCGAGGTCATCGAGCGCATAAAAAACACGGTGCCTACAAGCTGGATCAACAGCTGCAAAGTATGGCCTGCGATTACGGCATTCAGTTTTACATATATACCCATACAGTACAGGAGCATATTTGGTGGTGTTATTGCGATTGGTTGGCAGACATATCTGAGTTTGCTAAACCAGAGGGCTGCTGCGGAAGAAGCCGAGGAAGCAGAGCGTAGCGTATCGAAAGAAGTGAGAGGAGAGCAGCGGAGGGAAGAGCGTGGACATGCCCGGGATGAGCAGAAGTGCGTAGCTTGAAATCATCCATGCAACACACCGGTTCTGCAGTGCGGTCGATAAGTATCACAGATTGCTTTGCTCTTGACTCATTATCAGCGACTAGCAGCTTCATCTGTCAAGATAGAGGGGACGCATCATAGAGCGGCGTTTGGGGTAGATCTTGCGTCTTCCTACGGGCTGCGACGGGACTGCAATCATCTTTCATTCGGATCTTAAATTTCAACTGTCGCACTACCTCACGTCTTTATCTATTTACCTGACATTCCTTTTTCCTTTGCTGCTTTCTTCTGTTTCTGACGCTAACCCCACCCTACACTACCAATGGTTTATGCGAACATCGGCCCGAGAACCTCCAACCATCGTCGCCCAGTGCCAAGGGGCGTGATGGCATGTTCCATTCGAGCGACATTCCCGCGTCGAGTCCCCACTGGTCCCGAACGAAGCAGTTACGACCGCAGAGGTCCGGTGTGATGTCATAATGGCGACTTAAAGCAGTTACCTTTCGAAATCGCGACCTTCTATAGTAGCTGGTATCGCTGCTGTTGAACGATACTACCATCCAAGATCCTTTCCACGTTCTTCCTTCTGGGGTGTATCCGAACAACCCAACAAAGATGGCTCCCTTAGCACAACAGCACAACGACAATGAAGCATCATCATGGCGTCAACGTTCCAAGCTCGAGAAGGTGGCCGACCTACCGCAAGAGCTGGAAGACGAGTTGGACAAGCTAGACAAATTGTTTTGGGTGTCGGCAGGAAAACTAAAGGCGATTGTGAAGCGTTTCGGTGAAGAGCTAGATGACGGGCTCTCGAAGAACAATCAGAACATCCCGATGAATATTGGATGGACAGGTCTGCCGACCGGAAGCGAGAAAGGCACGATACTGACGATTGATCTTGGCGGCACAAATCTTCGAGTGTGCAGCGTGACACTACACGGCGATACGAAAGATGCGCAAGAGAAAAGCGAGCTCGATCAGGAGCAGTACAAGTTGCCAGAAGATCTTAAGACTGGCGAAGCAGAGGGCCTTTGGAACTTCATTGCAGAGAAGCTGGACAGTTTTGTGAAGAGTAGGAAATTGGACCAAAAGTACACTAAAGAAAAGCCCATGCCACTTGGTTTCACCTTCAGCTACCCAGCGAGGCAGGATCGCATCGATCATGCAGTTCTCCAGACCTGGACAAAGGGGTTCGACATCAAGGGCGTGGAAGGCGAAGATGCAGCATACCACTTGCGCGAAAAGATGGAGTCAAAGGGCTTACCGTTCGAGCTCATCTGCGTTATCAATGACACCGTGGGAGCCATGATAGCCTCCGCGTACATTGACCCATCGACAATCATCGGCGCAATCTTTGGAACCGGATGTAACGCTGCATACATGGCATCTCTCAGCAGCATCAAGAAGCTCAAGAAAGGCGCAGAACGTACGAACGACGCCCAAAATGGCAAAAGCGACGGCAGAATGGCCATCAACTGCGAATACGGCGCGTTCGACAATGAGCGCCGCGTCCTGCCAGTGACCAGTTATGACAAGCAAATCGACCAGGAGAGTCCGCGACCAGGTGAACAAGCCTTCGAGAAACTCTCGGCAGGCTTGTATCTCGGCGAGATCTTCAGACTTATTCTCCTCGGCCTTGCAGATCGCGGCCTCATCTTCAAGGACCAGGACACAAAGCAATTGCATGAAAGCTACTCAATAGACACAGGCTTTCTCGCCAACATCGAAGTCGATGGATCACCAAAGCTCTCCACCACACGCGACCTCTTTGCTTCCAAGCTAAACCTCACCCCAACAGACGTCGAGATCGAGCTTTCACGCCGCTTAGCTGAGATCATCGCCGTCCGCGGCGCCCGCTTATGTGCTTGTGGCATCGCAGCTATCTGCGCGAAAGAAGGCCTCGAAAAGGGCAACGTCGCAGCAGACGGTAGTGTGGCTAACAAAGACCCCAACTTCAAGGAACGATGGGGAAGGGCTTTGGGAGAAATATTGGACTGGAAGGAGGAGTGGAAGGATGGCGCGAGTGGGCCTATCGGGATTACGAGTGCGGAAGATGGGAGTGGGATTGGGTGTGCGATTATCGCGGCGATGGAGATTGAGAAGCGGAATAGAGAAACATAGTGAAACTGTCGGTGAAGTCAAGAAGGATAGTAAAGCATGTGTTTGGTCAAGTCTCGAGCGCCTGTGATAAAAGGTTTGTCAGCGTCCTTTACACATCCGCCCTCCAGACCCAAATATAGACTGCTGCCTAGCCGCCGTCATACTTCCTTGATTGGCGTTCCTATGGACCCCACATGACCCACTCTAAGTACTACCATGATTCAGTCTAGATCTAGATTGATATCTCTCGCACCGGCGGTAGAAATCATAGATATCACACAGAAGGACTGCAACATGCTTGCTCTGCCAAAATTATCGACCCTTGAATTCGAACAACCAACATGAGCTCACACAACTCACTGCCCACCTCCTCCCTCCAAGTTCTAGGCCAGTACCCCCTCCACGGCGGCTGTCCCTGCTCCCACGTCCGCTACACAATCACTACCTCCCCATTAATCGTAAACGCATGCCACTGCACAAACTGCCAACGCCAGACCGGCACAGCATTTGCCCTCAACGCTTTCTACGAGCCCTCGCTCATCAATCCTGTTCTCTCAACCGGCGAGATCGGCCTCGAAGCTTCCTCCAAACTTCTCCTCAGTGCGCTGCCAAGCCCTAAAGGCGGACCAAAGGGCCAGGTCATGCATCGATGTCCGCGGTGTTACTGTGTGCTGTGGAGTAGTTACCATGGTCTTAGGCTATGTGTTGTGAGGGTGGGCACCATTGATGGTGTAGTGGATGGCGAGGGCAGGTATGTGCCTTGTGGTGGGCTGAGACCGGATGCGCATCTCTTTGTTGGGGGAAAGAGTCATGATTGGATCGGACTGGAGGGAGAGAGAGTGTTTGCTGGACTGGCCATGAAGGAGGATTATTGGAGTGAGGAAAGTTTGGAGAGGTTTCGAGTGTTTGTGGCGGAGGAGACCGAGTTGGCGAAGGACCGGAGGAGCAATGAGTGATGCTTGTGCGGTGTCGGCAGAATTGGTGACACAATCTCAAGAGTACCTTCCTACCTCGCTTGTCAAGATCAAGGCGTGGATAGATAGCATGATGTTGGAAGAGAGACTCATAATGTGTTCAAACATCGTTCGAATTCTTTTGGTTATGAAACAATATATACAAGTGAATGTAAGAGCGACCAAATAGCCACTCATGCTGGGTAAAGCTTGCTCAACACTAAATATGCAACTGACATCTAAACATGGAAGGGGAGATCATCTAACTCTGCTCGAACCTAAAGGCACTGGTGGTAGTACTCGCTCTGAACCTTGCAGGTAGATCCGCTGGCGCAGACGGTGGGTCCAGAGTAGCCCTTGCCGCCGCACTGAGCGTACTTCTGCGCAGTCGCGCCACCGGTAGGGGCAGGGGTAGAAACAGTGGCGAGGGTGGTCTTGGCTGGGGTCGAGCCTCCTCCGCTGCTGGAACCCGAACCGTTCCAGACCTTGGGTCCGATGGGAGGGTATGAGGTCTTTCCGGCGTACAGGTCGAACAGAACACCAGGGTCGCTGGCGCTGTACGCGCCAGGGAAGGAGACGCCGGAGGGAAGCTGAAGGCTTCCTGAGCCTCCGACGGTGACGTGGACACATGCCATGTAGAACTGGGTACCGCCGGTCCTGAAGCCCTCGTGAAGGGCGGCGATCTCGGGACGGAGGAGGTACTCGCCAGGAGCGAGGCCAGTGGGAAGCTTCATGTTGTGCTGACCCTTCTTGCCAGTGTAGCTTCCTGACGTAAGCTTGTCGACAGCCCATGTCTTACCGTCGAAGGTGTCCTCCCAGAGCTTGGTCCACGAAAGAGAACCACCAGCCTTGGAGGCATACACCATGATGGGACCTTGGTGAGACTATGAGAAGGTCAGTAAGGGTTTCTTGTAATCAACTCGCTGTTTTGTGGCACTTACTCCTGCGATAATGTCATCGCTCGCGCTGTTGGTGTCGTGGTACCATTGGAAGGCGATATCGTCACCAGGCATGACGCTGACAGACTTGGCTGCCTTGTTACCAGGAACATTGCAGGTCATAGCTGACGAGGCGACATTGGTTACGGGGTTGTTGTTCGGGGGCGAGTCAATGTATCCGCCCGAGGTCTTTCCCACACCCTGGTCCTTTCCGTTCACGAGGATGTTCCACACCGTGGTGTGTGCGGTAGCGGCGCCAGCAAGGGCAAGAGTGAGAACTGATGAGGTCTTCATGTTGTAGTCTGAAGAGTATGCCGATAGGTGCTTTTTAGTGCCGTGAAGAACTGGTCAACAGAGATTGACAAGAGGAGTAAATGAAGCGAATAGAGCGACTGGAAATGAGCGAGTCGAAGAAAGTGTGAGCGTCAAGCGTGTCCTCCAAATGCTGGCTGACAGACATACTTTATACTCCCTATTGCACACTATTTCCTCGTCTGTGGATACCTCCCATATTGCTTCGTTATTGCTCAGGCCTCAGGACCTTGCCTCAAGCAGCCACCAAGATGTGGCGACAAGCCTGCAGATATCAATACCGCGGATTGGATCAAGATGTGGTGACGCAGGGCTGGCGTTTACCAAGCGAAGTGATCTAACATCCAGAAGTGGTAAGGAGGGATCTGAGAGTAGCACATGGATGCTCCATCCTTGGCTAAGATCTGGTCCAGGTCTACGATCGAACAGGGCGGAGTCGAGATGTCCCAAGACTTGAAACATGGCAATGAAGGTCCAAATCAGTGCTCGCCCATAGTCCTACTTCCTGTGAAGCTTGTGGTGCTCTTGGTAGCCTCCGCGTCTTCCAGCCATCCATGAACATGTTTTTAAGCTGTCAGGACCTTTGATCACTGCTGCATACTTTGCGTGGTCTGCCGTTCGTCGCACGGAATATGCATATCGGGGGTGAGGCTCTTCAATGTCAAACGTCAAATCTCCATGTACAACAGTACAAGCCAAGGACGCTTATGCACCCCATATTAGAGAAGCTCATCTCGGCTCCAGCAAAGTGGAGTAGCACAACGTTCCCGTGATCGATTATAACTGGCTTGAAGGAAGTTCTTCCGTCGACGCCGCAGCCTTGCGAGGCTTGGCGAGACGATGAAATTGGCTGAGGCTTGATGCATGTTTCGAAGAACGCCAACCGGTGGTGAACAGGACGAGTCGCTGGTAATACTCGCCCGAAAAGCAAGGTGAAGGGCGTCACGTTGAATTGACAACAGCAATGAGTGCTTCTGAAGTCGTTGCAGCCGCTTAGTGTTTCGTGATCGTTTGTCTCTTGAGTGGCTCTGTGAGCGACACGACATTGGGACAGCGTGCACGCACACAGACGCTACCGGTAGCGCCACTGCTCCTGCTTCACAACCTCACTTTGAGCCAGCCCAAGACTACGAGGTTGAAGTAGTATCGTGTGCAGTCCTTCGATCACATGCTTCTAGAATACTTGCATACAGTGCGTACCCCACAAAACGACAGCCAAGCACCATCACAAGACCAGCAAAATCATCCTTACCCCAGGGGCAAGTCGATAGGTTCAAGGCAAATGCAAGCTCGACTACAAACGTCGTTAATGACATGCGCCGTGCGACTATTCCAAGCCCCAGGTCGTTGCACGTTGCTCCATGCGGAAGCGTCCCTGAAACCCGGTTGATGACAAGCGCCACCGTCGGCTAGAGACGCCACGCAATATGAACATAGTGTTTGTAAATGAGCATTTGGACGTCCATTGCAAACGCTGCACCGAAAAACATTCTGGCAGCAAGAAGTCATGTACTTTGTGTAATGGTCACGAATGACCTATTTGATAAGCTATCGACATCCTTGAGCTCTCCACTACGGCTCACTGTTGCCGATGGGCTTATCGCAACACGAAGAATAGCTATCAGTATTGTAGGTATATTTGCAGTGAGCCAGGTGTGCTGTCAAACGTAGACCAAGAGACACAAGACAAGCTTTGGGTGTATATTTGAATAATTAGCTAGTCCAGCATGTCTGTGGTGTTTCTGAGCACCGGACCACCAACAGGTACCAAGCCCCCACTTTCGACCAAGACATGTTCACCTGACCACACACTGAAGTCGACGTCGACAAGCTACGTTCCGTGGCGAAGACATATGGTGTGGTCGTAAATGAGGAGGAAGAGGAGCACTATCGACATCTGCTGAATGGACTCGACGCGACTTCGGCTGCTATCGATGCGCTTCCGGCATACACAGATCCTCGCCTCCTTCCAGACTCGTCGACGCTTCCGCGGACTTATGAGAAACTAGCCGGCGATGCCGAGAAAAATCCATTAAACTCATGGAGCCATCAGACAACCATCACTTCGTCCAAGCCACTAGACGCGAGCCTCAGTGGTCGAACAGTTGCGGTCAAGGACAATGTGTCGATCGCTGGTGTGGTTCTCACTGGCGGCGTTTTTCCAGAGCTCCTTACTGGGAAAAACGAGTATCCCATCCCTAAGATCGATGCCGTAGTCGTGAAGCGCGTGCTTGAATGTGGCGGCACAATCAAGGGTAGTGCGAACTGTGAGCACTTTTCTATGAGCCCTTTGTCCTTCACATCTGCTTCAGGGCCTGTACACAACGCATGGCTGCGAGGCTACACCACAGGCGGGTCGTCCAGCGGCTGTGGTGCGATTGTCGCAGCTACTCAAGTACGAGCTTGGAGAAAGAAAAATGGTCTGCAGTCAAACGACGAAGAGCTTGGGGAGAGCGTAGACATGGCCATTGGCGGTGACCAAGGAGGATCCATCCGTATTCCGGCAGCATATGCTGGTATCTACGGTCTGAAACCTACGCATGGGCTAATACCGTACACTGGTATCATAAGCCTTCTACCTCTGGTCGACCACACTGGACCTATGACCACGTCATTGGAGGACAACGCGCTTCTTCTGTCGGTGCTTGCTGGTTATGATGGTATCGACCCCAGATGCACGCCGGAGACGCCGTTACGAAACAATGTGCCAGACTACTTGGCTTTGCTCGGGGAGTGGAAAGCTGGGAAAGAGGACAAGAGTGAGTGGGGTCTGACCAGCGCCGGCAGAGGACTGAGAGTGGGCGTCATCAAGGAAGGGCTAGAGGTGCTCGGCCTTTCTCAAGAAGTGAGAGGTATCATCGAAGCTGCAGCAGCGCAGTTCAAAGCAGCAGGCGCTGAAGTTGAAGAAGTTTCTGTTCCCCTGCATGTCCTTGGTCCGGCACTGTGGACTGTAATCTCGAGGCCCTCTATTGTGAGCCATGGACTCCAGAATCGGGTGAGCCCGTTTCTACAATACGCCATGCCAGACGTTACGCCTCCGACGTTCGGCCAAGAAGCATTTGACATCCTGAACAAGCACAACCCGGCGGTTGTCAATATGTACTTCAACTCGGCCTTCATGAATGAGAAGGCAGATGCGAATGCTGCGCTAGCGAAGGCTATGGGACATGTGCAGCAGCTACGCGATGCCTATGACGATGTCCTGAAGGACTTCGATGTGTTGTTGACGCCAGTCAATCCACGTGTTGGAAGTAAGCATCCTGATCTGGCCGCCGATGTGGGTGCAAAGATGGAGCCAGCAATTGGCGCGACACTGAACACGTGCCAGTTCAACATAACTGGTCGTGAGTAGCCGAGTCTATGGGGTGAACGAACATGTGCTAACTCAAATCAGATCCTGCGCTGTCTATGCCTGCCGGCTGGGGTAAAGCTCCGGAGGGACCCGGAATGCTGCCAGTTGGGATGCAGCTTGTCGCGAAGCGGTTCGACGAAATGAGCATTTACAAGGCTGCAGCGGCATGGGAGGTAGCTGGCAAGGGCCTAGACAGGTGGAATGGACAGCTGAATTAGACACTGGAAGATCGTGCTCAATCAGAGTCATCCTCCTCGCGCATGATATTTTCACACTCGTCCCTGAGCTCTTTGACGCCAGCGACATCCTTCCAGTTGTCGAGGATCTTGCTGACTTTCTCCCACTCTTGTTCCGCTTCGGCGTCTTGCTCCTGGTCAATCAGTTCGCGTAGCCGGCGTGGTGTGTCCAGCACCCATCTAACAGTCTCCCTTTGGTTTTGTTTCTGAGCGGCGGCCTCTGTCTCAGTAGTATCCTGCTCAATCCTGACACTGATGCCCAGGCCTTCTTCTGGCTTCGCCTGTGCGCCCTGCATGGATGACGATAAAGATGTAGCCGTCTCTGCTATATGCGCTATGGCAGGCCCAAGTGTGTGTGTCGTAGGAGCCAATGGGTCCATATTCCCACGCATGCGTCGAATGGTGCTCGTTGCGGATAGCAGCTTGGAGTAGTTGTCGTAGACGAGTGACTTTCTATCGCTATCGAGGTTTCGGATTTCTACATCAACATCAGCAAGCAAAGATAATAGGGAATGGTACAATCTCACGTGATACAAGATCAGCTTCTACCCTGAGAACACCCTTCAAGCCCTCTGTCGCTAGCAGATTGTCGACGAATGCCTCGGCATTGAAGTTGGCGGTGTCCAACTCTGTCAGCGTCTCGTCCTCTTCTGGGCCAAGATCTGTCCGCGTTGACTCTTCTGAGATCTTCCCCTCCGCATCTTTGGCTGCATTCTTGAGACCATAGAATTCGCGAAGGGCTGCACGATTGCGCCGCGCCGGCTGGGGAGCTCGTGAGCTATCGAAGGATGTGCGTGTCGATGAAGGGCTCCGAACGGAGATACTACCTCTTGGAGATGCTATTGTGGACATTTTACTATTCCGATGTATCTCTTACTGTATCATGAGTCTGCCACGAGGTTTCTGCGCGAGGTGGTGAGAGTCGCGAAGCTCAGTTGCAAGATGCCGCGGCCACTTTTCGGACGCCCCGCGTCATCTTCTTCGCACGCGACGCGCCTTCCACAATCCGCTCACTCTTCACTCCACCACGACTCTTTTCGTAGACGCCTTTGAAGGCTCATAAGACACTCGATCGATTCACGTCATCTGACATATACAATGGCTAACATTGCAACTGAGCTAACTCAGCACCTCAATGGCAGGCACCTGTACCCAAGCATGGCCTGGATGCAGAACTTCCTTTCCACCACGCGCCCAAATACACCGCTGCCTGCACTCAAGCAGACAGTAGGCTTCCGACTCCTCGCGACCGATATCACAACCTCAACCAACCCGCCAGCGATCTCAGTATTTCCCTCAGACATCCTCAAAGGATCAGTGCCGTCTCGCGTCGTCACTGGACCAGTCCTATGCGAGATCCTCGACATCGAGGACATTGGCAACTCATGCTGGTCTCAAGTCGAAGCGATAGAGGCACGAGAGCGCGGAGAGATGACCAAAGGAAGGGAGATCGTTCGAGTGGTTGAGCAAGAGAACGACGATCCTTCAGCAGCACAAGCACCGATTCACAGCAGAGGGCCGTTCAAGTTGCTGCTACAAGATGCAAAGGGGCTGAAAATATACGCCTTTGACCTCCGCGGCATCGAAGGCCTCAACACGAACATGACTATTGGTGTGAAGCTCTTGTTGAGGAACTTCGACGTGCGCAGAGCCGTCGTTATGCTTGAGCCTGGCGGTGTGCAGATACTAGGCGGGAAATTGGAGGCATTGGACAAGGCGTGGAAAGAAGGTCGCAAAGAGCGGTTGATCAAGGCAGCGAAGGGAGAGGCAGGGGCGTGAGTGACAGTGAGGTGCGGATGACTATCTTCTTTACGATTCGCTACTCGGTCAGTTTCCGCTTGCTCTGGCTTATACAACGGATCTTATCCATGGACCGACAGCCGTTTCTCAGTATCACCGACAGATAGCAACAAAGACATCTGGTCAACACTGGAGACAATATGCAAATCTTCTGATTGGGCACGGATCGGCCTGCGTTGGTCTGAAAACAGCAATGTCGCCCGTGGTGGCTGATCGCCAGTCTCGTAAAACATTCTGGATTGCGAGGGCGGCTCAAAAGTGAGTATCGCAGACCAGCGGATGAGCAACGTTACAGTATAACTACATTAGCTTCCCACAAGATATTTTCGATTCTGTTGGGCTAATTGAACTACGAGAAGGCAACTCTACCATTTTTCACGCGTTCATGTCATGGAGAGACTTTGCCAACTAAGAATCGGTTTCTTGCAACATCGGAAAGTCTTAACTGACACGAGTGGTGATACAGGACCCCCGACCACTTCTGGTTAAAAGGCCATGGGCGTGGCCTTTGTTTGACAAGGAGAAGGGCAGTATGCGGCAGGATGTAACCACAGCTGAGCTCCATGAAGAGAGCAAGCAGAACTTGCCATGCCGATTCCACAAGAACGGGCTACACGCGATCCGCAGCATCCAGCGCATCATAGAAGAACAGCGGGATAAGGGCGTCGCATACCGATATCCTACCCTGTACGACACCGTTCAGGGTCCATCATCGATGCACGTTTGACGCCTCTGACGGCCACCATCTAACGGGTGGTGTATCGAACCAATCATACAACTCTACCCCGCGGCAGCCACCGAAGAGGAAGGAGTGAGATTCAAGATCATCTGAACACGCGGCAGCCACTTGGCTCAGTAAGCGATGACGTAGCGCGCCTTTGTTGGTATGTATAGATTTCGAGCGCGTACAAAGCGGAAGGATAGTTCCTGGTTGTGGAAATATTTCAAGTACCAACAAATTCGAGCCCCACCGATTTCCCAAATTCACTATCAACACCTCAAATATCCGAGCGATGGCCACAAAGGCAGACGATACTGCAGAGCAATTTCAAGGTCCGTTGTTCAATCCTTGATAGTCCCAGCATGGAACCCTGTACCAACCAGATTCGCAGAGCCACTATCTCCAACCACATCCACCGATGCGCCCAAGACAGCTCCTACATCATCAAGCAGTGCGAAGCCTTCGATAACGGGCATTCTCAAGAATGCGATGAAAGCACCACCCGCTGAGGAGCGAGAGACCTCAACAGCTGAGGCCGCGATCCAGTCGATTGGAGATGATGGGCAAAAGAAGGGACAATGAATGTCGTACAAATGATTACGATCAGTGGAGGGCGTCTGGAGTTACAGTCGGAAGTTCTTCTGCACACTTTATGACTTTCTAATACACGATTTGCTGTCTGAGATTCAACTCTGTGGGCTTGATGCCCGGCTCCTCGGTTGTAAGCGCTGCTATGTGTTTGATGTAGAGACCGATATGTGATTGAGCTTGAGAAGACTAATTACACACAAAGGGGAACATAGCAATCCACGTTTTGACTCTCGTTGCTCAACGAGCAAGCGCAATAATGGACACGAACGGAGTCGCTTAGTGGCGGATCGATAAGCGTGTTTACTAACCGACTTCGGCTGCATGAGTTCATCGATCTCACGTTCCAGATCCCTGCCTCAATCTTGTACTCCAACTTAGCCACAATATCGAATTGCACAACATGGCAAAGACAGAGGGAGCACCTGCACATGGCTCTGTAGAACACCTCTTACCTCAGACCTACAAACGCTACATCTCGGAATGGCTCGAGGAAGACGCCCCGAGCTTCGACTATGGCGGATTCGTGGTCGGCGAGGAGAAGAGTGAGGCGAAGCTATTAGGCAAGAGTGAGGTGGGTATGGAGCTGAACTTGAGCAGGAATCTAGAAGCGCTAAAGACTCGTAGGGCATAGTAGCTGGCGTACCTTTCTTCGACGAAGTGTTTCGACAGCTCGACTGCACGTAGGTTCAAGTAGATCATCTCATCGGATTCTGCTGATGTGATCCCAGCGTCGAATGGCACATCAAGGAAGGTTCATCTTTCCAGCCCATCACACACTGCGCAACCGTTACCGGCCCAGTCCGCAAACTGCTACTCGGTGAGCGAGTGGCTCTCAACACTCTGGCACGTTGTTCCGGTATCGCTACCAAGTCAAATCGCCTACTGGTTCTACTACGCAAAGCTGGCTACCCTAACATCCTTGCTGGCACCCGCAAGACAACGCCGGGTTTCCGACTAGTCGAAAAGTACGGCATGCTTGTTGGCGGTGTTGATGCTCACCGAGTCGATCTTTCACACATGACCATGTTGAAAGACAACCACGTTGTTGCCGCCGGAAGTATCACAAATGCTGTCCGCGCTGCGAAATCAGCGGGCGGTTTCGCAACCAAAGTTGAGGTCGAGTGTCAGAGCTTCGAAGAAGCAGATGAAGCAATCGCGGCTGGCGCCGACATTGTCATGTTGGACAATTTCACCCCAGATGGTGTAAAGGTTGCTGCTGCGCAACTGAAAGAGAAGTGGGGTCGCGGCAACAGTGACCGAAAGACTTTCCTTGTGGAAGTCAGCGGAGGTCTTACCGAGCACAATGTGGAAAAGTACGTTTGTGAAGATATCGACATCGTCAGTACGAGCAGCATACATCAGGGTGTGCCTCATGTGGACTTCTCTCTCAAGATCGTCCCAAAGACGGAGAAAGATGGAGGCGAGAGCCTGGCAGTGTAAAGTAAGAAGAAGATCCCGATTAAACTGATACTTCCCCGGTCGCACTGGCGCGCTACTGATATTATGACTTCAATCTGGATTACCTGATATGGTGCATGCGAGCTCCAATTCTATTTCCGACCCACTCAGCGAAGTTCGCGATTGGCTACACGTGCTCAACATCTTCCAGGTTGTCCAAAGGATGTGTTTCGAGTGGCGTATGTGATGGACTGACCAATCTGGCACATTGCACAAGTTGCGATGATTGAGTCATCACAGTCGGCGACTAGAAGCTGCCTTGCATTTTCGACCTTGATGCCAGACCAAAACCCCCTGAGATTTGACAATCGAGCCAGATGAAGCCAAAATGTCCTTATAAGATCGGCTTATCGTCCGCGTCAGAAGCCACGATAGAATCCAGTAATCACAGCGACCTCGCTCACCAAACTCGAAGGAAGTTCGGTTTCGGTGAGAACTGAGAGTTTCCAAAGCTATGTCTGGTACGAACCACAATGGAATGTACTTGGGTGTCGAAACGAAGCCATCATCCTCGAGCTACCGATGGATCTAATCACAGTGGCTACTGTTTCTACGCCCCATTGTCATCGAACATTGATGGATGTGTGATCAACACAAATTCAGGTGATGGTAGAGCAGTTTCAACTGCATGTCTTGAGGCGGGATGAACAAGCTTCAGTCGTGCAATTAACACCCATCTTTCCATGCAAGCCTCCCAACCTTGGAGACATTGCCAACTCCAGTACAATCCGCCGCTGTTATCTGCCACGCTCCACGTCAGGCCAAAGATGGCTAGCACAGCGCTGCATTGGCCCCGCACTAGGATCTGCGCCAGTTCGACGTGTGGACCCTGCCGATATCAAATCCGAAGATTTAAAAGCTTTCGACCTCGCCCGAGGCGAAGATGCAGACGTGACGTTGACTATGACGGTTCCAACTTTTGGTTACAAGATGCGCATGCCCTGAGTGCACAACACAGCCCCGGAAAACGGTTTCTTCCGAGCCAGCTTTTCTGCGAAACAGCAGCCAGCGACACGACGGGAACATTGCGTGACGCGCTTATTTACACTTTACCGGTATCTCCGAGACTCTCGTTTTCAATTCTACGCGAAAATGAGCGACATCGAAAAAACTTACGAGACTCCGAGCGCCAATGCTGCGAGATCGCTGAAGAGTGATGAGGCCGAGAGGCGCTTAGGACATGTCGCCCCGGCTCTCGAAGCCAAGCTTGTGCGGAAGCTCGATCTTTATATCATTCCAGTGGTGATGCTGCTGTACTTGCTCAGCTTTTTGGATCGGTAAGTACGAACCATGTTACGTCGGATCGATCACGACGAGATTGCAAAGATTTTGTTTTGCGCCAGCACAACTGACTTGCCTCAGTGTGAATATCGGTAATGCCAGGATATATGGATTGGAAGAGGATCTCAACATGAACGCACAGCAGTTTCAAACGGCCGTGTCAATCCTCTTCGTCACATACATTCTCTCCGAGCTTCCCTCGAATCTGGTATTGAAGAAGCTCACGCCATCTCGTTGGATCGCTTTCATCACTATTTCATGGGGCATCATCGCTACCTTTACAGGTATCGTACAAAGCTATGGAGGCCTCATAGCATGCCGTCTGCTTCTCGGGGCTGTTGAGGGAGGCCTATTCCCAGGAATGGCAGTTTATCTTACGTTCTTCTATTCGAAGCGCGAGCTTGCGCTTCGCATCGGCTACCTCTTTGTGTCTGCCGCCCTCGCTGGTGCTCTTGGTGGACTACTCGCCTACGGCATCGGCCACATGGATGGCGTCGCAGGCCAAAGAGGTTGGAGATGGATTATGATTTTGGAAGGAATCCCGACGTTTGTACTCGGTATTGCGACAATCTTTATCCTACCTGACAGTCCGGAGACCGCATACTTTTTGAACGAAGAAGAAAGAGCTTTCGCGGCAGCACGCCTCAAACGCCAGACTGGGTACACCGCGAATGCCGCAGAGTTCCACTGGAACGACGTTAGGAAGTGTTTCAAGGACTGGAAAGTCTGGACGTTCTGTTTTGCGCAATTCGGATCAGATACAATGCTCTACGGCTTCTCGACGTTCTTGCCGACCATCATCCGAAGCATCATGCCGAAAGCGAGCAACTCTATGGTGCAGGTCCTCACCATCCCCTGCTACGCGCTGGGAGCAATTACGTATCTCGTGACTGCGCACTTCTCAGACAAGCAGCAGAGACGCGCTGTCTACAGCATTTCGCTCGGAGTTGTCAGCATAATCGGGTACGCCATGCTCATCAGCCCGTCGAGCTCAGGAGTACACTACGCAGGCTGTTTCCTGGTTGCCATGGGGCTTTACGTCTGCGTTGGTTTGCCGCTTGCTTGGCTGCCTACGAATTCTCCGCGATATGGCAAGCGCACAACAGCTACTGGTCTGCAGCTGTCGATTGGGAATTGCGCTGGTGTCATGTCCGCTTTCGTAAGTCTCCTTGACGCTCAAGTTACTGAAACAATTCTTTCTAACTACGTCAAGATTTATCCTACAGCAGATCGGCCTCGATACATCAAAGGTCACAGCGTAACACTAGCTATGGTCGCTTTCTGTATCGTTTGTCTTGGCGTACTGTGGTTCACGTTTGCTCGAATCAATAAGCGTCGTGATAATGGGGAGGAAGATCATTTAATTGCGGGTATGAGCGAGGAGGAGATTGCTGAGTTGGGTGATGAGAGCCCTAGATTCAGATATACTACGTGAAATTTCCCCAAGTTGCGGACCGCACTCTAGGAAAAGAGGTCGAATGCAATGTAGCCTCGTTACCTCTCAAGTAGCGGTGTGTAAGCACAAGGATATTCGATTGAAGCTACGTCTATTCAGATGCCAGTAGTGTACCGCAAGAGGCACACGCGAAGTTTCATCAGCTTCCCATCTAGGTCTCGTCTGTGCTACGGTGTTTGCTTGTATCTATTGTGTCGACCTTCAGAACACACTGAACGCCAAATTCAATGACTACAAACAATTCAACACCATCGCAGATCTACCTCGACTCGGCCACTCAGTCGTCCTTGATCCGGTACTGCATCGGCTCCTTTATCCACGGCTTGTTCTTCCCGTCCTTGCTATACGGCTTCGCCCGCTGCGCAAACAGCGCAAGTATCAAATCGTTAGCGAAGTCCACTCCAACAGTGTCCACCACCCTGTCATTCTCCTCGCACATATCCTCCGTCTCACCCACCCAGAAATCTACCATCAACTTCCGCGCGGGCGAATCAGCCTCGGTACCTCCATAGATGATGCGAACAACCTCGTTGTGAGGAACCAGTCTATCGCACTCTACACAGTCGATAAAAACTTTCAAGATATGGTTCTGGAACGCCGAGTCCATGAGCTTAGCTCCCAGTACAAAGGCGCGGGCTAGGGCGAGGTAGCTTGTAGACGGCATGTGGTAATCTTCCTGGTGCTTGTCGTCGTTTGGTAGCTTGGCGAGCGGCTGGACAGGCAGTTTACCTGTGTAGAGCCAACAGAGATACATGCCGAATTGTACAGGATCCTCGTCCGTGAGGTCCACGGGACGCGGCTCGGGACCTTGCCACTCAGGTTTCAGGGCAGCACGTAGGAACTTCGACGTCTTGCAAAGAACGGCCTTGTGGATGGTAGGTCTGTCGCTCTGATGGCGGTTTGTCTGAGATAGTGCTGTCTCCTCCACCAACGTCCACCTGCACTATTGGGCTGCTGAGACTGAGCACGGTTAGCCGTGTTTTCAGGCTGCTTCTTTGGCGTGATTGTAATACCTACTCTGGAAGGTTTGCGACGTACTCCAGGCCGCTGGGCAGGGCTTTCTGGCGCTTTGCAGGAGTCGAACTCGTGTGAATAGCGTCCATTGTATCGATATGTGTGTTTCGCTAGACCGGGATGGAGTTGACAATTTGCGCTGATCAGCTCCGAAAGCTGACGCGAGTGACTCGGTGAGAAATCTTTTGAGCAGTAGAGAGGTAACGAGCGTGCTTGACCCGGTCGTGAAAGGAGTTTATGTTACCGCGAACACCGCTCAGCCTGCAAGACCCCTACTTGAGAGCGCGCTAATCTTCTAACTCATCATCATACCATTCACTTCATGAGTTGAGGCTATCTACTCTTGTCCAAGTCAATGTGTTCCATGGCTTTCGTTCGATTGACTCATCTTGTTACGGTCGAGTCCTGAGGGCGCTGTTGCTTTGAGGACCATGAAAGACATTTCGTTCGTCAGTGTTTATGTACCGATAGTCTCACAATCTATGCACATTGCAGGTATTTAGCAAGGGCAGTTGGTTAGTCGAGAGTACGTTGCATACTGTTGTACGAGAACACTACTTTAAGATTGCCGGGATCTATGGATATAATACTTACTCCACCCTGACGATGAATACAAACAATCTTGTGCGTCTCCAAACACCAAAGTTAATACCAAGTCATCGTTCATCTGCTCGAAGCACGACCTAGCACAAAGACACCAATGATGACAACAGCCAAGACGCCAACAGCTCCGGGCAGGAGCAAGTCATTCGGAACACCAGGAATGACTTCAGGCTGCTGTGAAAACGGAACGGGCTGGTTGCTCCTCTTTGACTTTGGTCGGACATGCTCTTCCTCGTCTTCATCGTCGAAGTACTTCTTGCGCTCGCGGAGGACCGAATCAGGGGGCGTAACGGGCTTGGGAAGACCGGGCTGGGGATTGACCTCAGCAACCATGGGCGGCTTCTCCGGGTCATGGACGAAAAGGTCGACCTTCTCGCGGTGAGTGTGGCGCGACAGGCTAATTGCCTCAACGAGGTCGTCATGGGTCGTGATCGAGACGGTATCGCCTTCATTGTCTAGATAGCTGAGGGCGAAGCCAGCCTTAGAGATCTTGCCTTCCTCGAAAGTTGGAGCACCGCCTATGGAGTCCACCTCGGCGCCTAATTTGCTTGCGACATTGTCGATGAGCTCCTCGATGCCATGGGAAGCAACGACCTGCAAGCGATGGACGCGTCCGCTTGGGGCCTTGAATTTGAATGGGAAGGGCACCTCTTCGATTGGAATGTGGTGCGCTACAGCAGAGGGGGATGGTGAGTCCCCGTGGTGGGATGCGGATTCGTTCGGGAGCACACTGTCGCCGCGATCCATGAGGCCAGGGCGGTTGTCGTGGGACATCATCGAACGATGGTCGGGTGTGCCAGGTGCTCGGCTACCACCCTCGCCAGACATCATCGACTCAGTCTCTGCATCGAGAGAGAGCCAGAACTTGTTCCATGCTGGCCCTTCACTGTCTGTCGTGCTGATATTGTTGATCTATGCAAATTAGCATAAGTCTTTATAACATTGATCCTAAACGCACCTGATCCAGGGTAGCATAAGTCAATTTGAGTACGTCGACCATACCGACAATCTCACCCGCGTCGCTCATAACCGGCAGGTTGAGATAGTGGCCATCTGTATCTAGTTAGTCTTGATCATACAACGATCAGATTGAGGGCACGCACCATGCATCTTGCGAAGAGCAGACTGGATGCTCATATCCATCGGCGCAAAGTCGGGATGAGGAGTCATAACACGGACCACGCTGCAGGTTGCAGGGTCAAGCCCGGCAGCAATAACACGCAGAACGACGTCTTTGCTGGTGAAGATACCAGTGATGGATCCATTGTCCTGCACGAGGACGGCCGTGGTGTGGTTCTCCTTCATGAGCGATGCGGCATCCTTGACTGATGTGCGCACAGAGACGGTCACCGGTGGCAGTCCTGTCAACACAGACTCCAGAGTCGGGCCTGACATTTTCGACCGAATAGCCTCCACGTATTGGATGATTTGCTGAGGCTGGCTCGAGCCCATCTCAGCCTGTACGCCTTCGAGCGCATCGTACAGCTTGCGAGACGAGGCGTATGCGCGCTCCAGCTTCTCCATTGCGTCGTAGAAGCATTTTGTGATGTCCAATATACCCGAGATATCATGGTTCTCGTCCATGACTGGCAGATGGCGAAAGCCCTTCCTGACCATGAGATCCAATGCATCGGTCGCGCTGGTGTCGGTCTTCGCGCATAGCGGGTTCTTGGTCATAATCTCCTCGATAGTCACATCCCGTGCCTTGATACCAGCTCCAACCACCCTAAATGCCAGATCCTTGGCTGTGAAGATACCAGCAATGCGGTCGTCGTCGTCTGTAACCAGGACACAGTCTTCCCTCTTAGCGGCCATGAGCTGAGCGGCTTCGGCGACGGTTGTGGACGGCTTGATCTGGAGGGCCGGGCTGGGCTTGAGGGCCAAGACAGTCCCTGGTGGTGCCTTCTTTGACTGCCGCACTCGTCCGCTCTGCTTCGTTTTCTTGTTCAAGTCTGTCTCGATCTTTCGCCGAATGGCCTGTGGTCTGATAAGCCAATGTTCAACAGCTGTGGCTGCAGATTACCCACCTCGTCCCTCTTCGACATCTTCGCCCGACTGGCGCTGAGAGTCGAGCCACCGGCCTCGCTTTGGGCGTGTGAGGCATGGGTCTCGAGTGCTGGCCGTGGTATGCTGGACGGGCTGTTGGAGAACTGCGCGCCGGCTGCAGCTTGATTGCGACTTGGCTTGGGCGTGCCGCGCATTGTGCCTGTGTGCGACATGTTGACGGGTCCGCTGTGATACTGGCGGTCGAGCCGTGCTGGTGGGCGGGTGAGGGACCAGTAGGGTAGTCTTGGTAGCGGTTGCGGAGGTGTTGGAAGATGCCCGCGTTGCTAGGGTCGACGAAAACAATCGCTTCGCTACTGGTATAGAAGTCGCCGAGGCAAGTGATCACAAGACTGGCAGAAGCATGACCTCAAGTCAGTCTCAAATATGATGGTTTCTGGGTTCGTGTGGACAGGCGGAATGGTTCACTCGGCTATGCATGCCAACGCACTGAGATCCTCACATTCTTGCACGATGTCAACAGTGGGTATTTTGGAGCGGTGACTGACTAGTGCGAGCTCTGGCTGCAGCTGTGAAGTCTGACAGCAGCCTTTGAGCAGCGAGCTCACATGTATGATTGTAAGTCTAGATAGTTAGACACACATGCCTGGAAAGTTCATACCATGGCCCACGGCTATAAGTCTGTCATGCTGGTTGTAGGACCGCTGCCTCTCAGCTACGATTAGATCACCAGGATACTAGAAAGCCACACCGGTAGATAATCCAGTAGTTGAACAAACACCATGAGTAGATTCTTGCTACTCTACTCTATCGCAAAGGCATTCACTTGTCAGGACCCTCCGCTGTCACTCGTAGCTCAGAGGATCGAGTCAGCGCATTTGTCGATGCGACGCGAGTGGGTCGCGGCTGATAAGATAAGATGCAACCCCTGCCATTCCCACAAGCGAATTTCGAACGCACACCCACCACTGCAAGCCCAACGTCTACTCTCACGACAACCCCCATTCGCTGACTTCTAGATACCACATCTTCGGTGCGTAAAATCAGTCCTCGAACGCTCGACATCGACGCTTACAATTCCCAGAAATCAGCCCAACATGGTCAAGAAGCGCGCGTCTAAGTATGCACCACCGAAACGGCAATCTTCGCGGAAGAGACAGTACTAACACCACGACAGCGGCCGTAACAAGAAGGGTCGCGGCCACGTCAAGCCCATCCGCTGCTCCAACTGCTCGCGATGCACACCCAAGGACAAGGCAATCAAGAGATTCACCATCCGCAACATGGTCGAGTCTGCCGCCATCCGTACGTCTCCCACATTTCCGACTCGGCGACCGCGAGAAGCGTAATAGTAGCGGAAGAAAAGTTGGACTGACCTCGTGCAGGTGATATCTCGGATGCCTCCGTGTTCCCCGAGTACACTGTCCCCAAGATGTACCTGAAGCTCCAGTATTGCGTCTCGTGCGCCATTCACGGCAAGATCGTGCGGTATGTTTGACCCACACAATCGTCACATTATCGACGTCCGGTCCTAATATATCGACAGTGTCCGCTCCCGCGAGGGCCGCCGCAACCGCGCTCCTCCCCCCCGTGTTCGCTACAACAAGGACGGAAAGAAGATCAACCCCAACCAGGCCGCTGCTAAGACCACCACCGCATAAAGCAGGATGATGGCATAAGAAGCGGAGGATCTCGGCGCTTGGTGTGGGTTTAACGGGTCAAACGGGTCATCAGGGATACTCATACTGCAAAATGACGGATCCACGAGGCACTACGGCATGCAAGAGCGATGAATTCATGGTCACAGGCTCGCTCGGAATGGGCCACAATGAGCACCTAGAGCTAGCAATAAGCTTGTAACGAATATCAAGTTGATCTGCACCAGCCTGCGCCGCCAGAAGTGAAATGCCTCACACATGTGACGTAGCTGCCCATCACAAATTTCGTTACCTTCATATATGTCGTGTGAGATGCCCTTTTAGTCATTACGCTTCTTTCCATCCCCCAGATCCCCATCTTCAGCCTGTGCCTTGCCATTCGCCGGTTCAGGCTCAGTGGTGTCCCAATCCTCTGCATTCTCGTCCCACCGCTCGAGCTCCTCATCGACTGTCGGCCTGACAACACCAGACTCCTGCCCTTCCACATTTTCTCCCAGCTCAACGTCCAACTCGTCGTCTCCAGGCACAGCTCCATACCCGCGTGCCGCCCGCTTCCTTTCATTCATGCGCTTGTGATACCAATTGCACAGCGCCAGCGCACTCACCGAGCCCATAACATTTGCCAAAATGTCATAATAATCGAATATGCGATCAATCTGCCATGTCATCAGCATTGCTATGCCTTCCCACTCGTTCACCAATAACAACTCACAGGCAAAGCTCCCTGCACGATCTCGCTCACACAGCCTAGCCCAAGCGTGACGACAGTAAACGTGAGCTGCAGCACCTTGCGCCTAGCTGTCTCGAAAATCCAGTAGAAGGTGAGCGTGAGTAAGAAGAACGCGACGAAGTGCAGGACCTTGTCGGATTCTTTGTACGAAGGGATTTTGTAGTCGGGTGGGGAGAAGCCGGCGGCGGCGCTGAAGAAGAGGAGGAGGACGAAGGCGGCTGTGGGAGTGTGAGCTCTCTGTCTGAGCGCTATTCACTATGAAGCTGTATTGAAAGCACCCCAGGCAGCTATGACGCAGCCCACGCCTACAAATTTTCATGGTACGTACCAGCGAAGGGCTTCCGAATCCGCATCATGGCTCCGGCTTACTGCTATGCGTGATCGTATGGCATGTCTAGGCTCTGTAGCTCGCACGGCGGGGTGTTGCGACGTGGTACCTTGAACGGTGTCTTTGGCGCTAGGCGGTTGGGGCGCACACGGTCACGTGGCGGGACCCTGGACACTCAAAATGATCGACCCGTTCAGCTTTGTGGATGCAGGTACGCAATCCGGGGAACGGTAATTGCGGGGGTCAGAGATGTTGCATTATCTATGGCGTGGTTTGCGGTGATACTTGGACAAGCCACAGGGTTTCTTTTGCATTATGCTTTGGAGCAGAGTCTACCGGTACCGTAGATTTCAGCAGCACTTTTACAGGTATGCAAGGCAACGTCCACCGGAAGACTGAGCGTGACGATCAGATTTCACGTCGCGAGCCTGAGAATTGCGAGCAGCTCCTGGACATCCTCGCAGCAACATCTGGAGCACCAGAGAAACTGCCCAAGTACTGTGTGGTGCTTCAGGACCTTAGTTGACGTCCCTCGCTGCGATGCTGATGAATGTGCTGGCCAGCGTCTGCTGCAGAAAGAAGCTGTTCATTGCAAACGGATTTCTGGCCACAAGAAAAGCATCGTGAAAAGCGGCTGTCCGCATATGTCTCAGCAGGCGGCCTCGAGAGTCAGGAGACTGATCAAGGGAGCGACGTGCTCGATTGAAAGGACATTGCGCTAGAACAGCTGCGGGCATCTGCAGGTCTCATTGACATGAATAAACTCCCAAGCAATGTGCAGCAGATTTCACACACTGTATTAGCCCATTATCTCAAGTGAAGGTACTCTGATATTGATGCTGTTCTTCGGGGTGGTGCTAGCGCAGGCTCCGGCTCGCCATCTTACTTGGACCTACTGGGGAACCTCATCCATACTCATCGCAAGCAGCAGGCGCCTTTGGCCATCAAGGCACGCGCAACACCATCACTTTTCATCACGAAACCAATCCCGCCGCACTCGCACGCCGCAGGGCTCTGCCTATGCCCACTCTCAGAGCGCTGCGACCCCTGCCCGAGGTTGGAAGGCGCTGCTGAACGCGCTCCTCCCACGTTGAGGGCGCCAAGTCCAGCTTCCCCACAGACGGCCGCGACGACATGTCCTTCGCGTCGCCGCATCGTCCATCCTCAATCGAGCGCTCCAGCCATGCCCGCTTCCTGCATCAGCCGTCCAATGCCACCCGCCTGCGCACCCCGAATGCGACGCTGAACGATGAAGCCATGTCAAACGGCTCCAACGCGAACACCCAGGAGGGGCCCCCCGAGGAAGACCCTCGGGCGGCGCGCTGGCACGACCACTACCTGCGCACCGAAGCGCGCCTGAATGCCGCGCTGGGGGGGACACACGCCGACGACGCTGTCTTTGATGCGCTCGACGCTGCGCCGAAGCCGCCGTCCGATGATGCCCCGGCGGCGCATGACGCGCGCCCGGCCGTCACACCGAAGAAGGCCGCCCGCACCATCGACGAGGACGACTATGGCGACGACGATGACGATGAGGACGAAGACGAAGACGTCACACGCACCTCGCCGCTGCTTGCGAAAAGCGCCCTTAATGGCACCGCTGCCGCCGCAACCCCCCTCGGCACGCCAAGCATTTGTATACCATCAATATCAAATCGCCCCGGCGCAGAGAGAACAAGCACGCCTTCGTCGGAGCCGGCCAAGACCTCCGACGATGTGCGAAAGAAGCTGCAGCAGGACAAGGAGGCCGTCGAGGACGCCGCCAAGCGCAGCTTCAACACCCTGTTCTACACCCTGGAAAGCGACCGCGATGCCATGCTGGAGCAGCAGAAGCTCGACGAACTCGACCGGCAAGTGGAGATTGAGACGTCTGGCTCGACTGCCGGCGCTCCCACCAACGGCGCCACGCCTGCTCCCCAACAGGGCACCCTCAGCACCACGAACCTCGGCGCATCCAGTCTCACCCTCAAGCACCTCATATCCCGCATCGATGCCCAGCGTGACAGAGTACACGCCACCGATGCACAACTGCGCAGTCTGATCAGCGAGGTCCGCAAGAATAGGAGCAAGTGGGCCAACGAAGATCGCGTCGGCCAGGAAGAGCTGTACGAAAGCGTGGAGAAGGTCATCATGGAGCTCAAGGCCGGCGAGCATGCACACCCTTTCCTGCAACGCGTCAACAAGCGCGAGGCACCCGACTACTACAATGTCATCAAACAACCCATGGACATTGGCACGATGATGAAGAAGCTCAAGCAGCTGCAGTACAAGTCCAAGAAGGAGTTCGTGGACGACTTGATGCTCATATGGTCAAATTGCTTGAAATACAACGCCGACCCAGGCCACTTTCTTAGGAAGAAAGCGCTGCACATGAAGAAGGAGACGGAAAAGCTAGTCCCTCTCATTCCTGATATCACTATCCGTGATCGCGCTGAGGTCGAAGCGGAGGAACGCAGGATGCAAAGAAACGGCGATGCAGACGCAGACGGTGTTGACGACAGCGAGGATGGTAAGTTCTCAGAAGCTGTGGTATATTCTCCTCGCTGATTTCCATTACAGAGGAGCCCATCATGGCCTCTCGCGGTCGGAAGGCCCCAAGTAAAGGTAGTAAAGGCTCGAGCAACGCCAGAAAGGCACCGCCAGCTGGGCTGGAGGACACACCAGGTCCAGAGACTAGACCGCCTCTTCCAGTGATCAACAGTGCCGTTTCAAATTTCAAGAATGAGTTTCATCGAGCAGACTCGGAAATGGAAGGGAGCATCAATGGCTTCACAACTCCGCCGCCAGGTACTTTGACGCCTATGAACCTCTCCAAGACCGGTGCGCATGGTAGCCAAGCCGACCTTTCGGAGATGGACGGGACCGGCGTCTCTGTGAACGGCTTCACTTTGGAAGAGGATGCGGATCTCGACGACCTCGAATACAAGACCTGGAAGCAAATTACCAAGAAGGATCGAGCCACTATTGCAGCCGAGAGACACCGGCTCTTTCGTGACGACAAGTTGCAACCCGAGGAGCCTGCCATTCTACGCAACAAAGCCGGTATGCGCAGGTGGCTCAGACATCGCAAGCAAGCTATCGAGGATTCTTCTGCTGGACCCACTATGGCGCCGGACGGCAAGGATGGTATCACATCGAAAGGGTCCCTCGCCGAGGGTATTGAAGGCGACGATGAGCGTCAGATCCCTGACTACTACGACGCAGTCTGTACCATTCCAGATCTTAATGAGCGCCTGCAGTGGGTCGAAGATTCTCAAGGTCAGGTCGTCCAGCAATTTGAGGAATACATGCGCATCTTTCCACAAGGCCAATACACGACTCCGGAAAGCGGGCTAGCCAAGAAGATGGAGGCCAACATGCAGTCTATGCAAGACACGAGAAAGATTTGCGCGAAAATCGGCATTGTCAAGCAGATGCAGCTTCAGTCGCAACTCTACCAAAATCAGTTTCAACGTTACGAGCCACAACCATTTATGGAGAGGGACATCGAACCTGTAGTAGTGTCTGAAGAGGGCGCAGTCATGGATCCTGAAGTCAATCGCGCAGCTCTGCAGCGCAGTGTTGGGAAGATCTTCTACCATGCTGGCTTCGAGGAGTTCCAACCCTCCGCCCTGGACGCGGTGACTGACATCGCAGCGAAGTTCTTCCAGAACCTGGTAGCAAGCTTAGGTATCTACAAAGAGGCACCGAAGATGAAAGCTGACGCCCCAGTTACACTATCGGACGGAACGACAACGAACTGGACTTCGCGCTTCACCCAAGAAGAAGCTATATTGCAATCATTGCATGTGAATGGCGTCGATCTGGAGTCTCTGGAAACATATGTCAAAGACGATGTCGAGCGGCTGGGCACCAAACTATCTGGGATGCACGATCGCATGCGTTCATACTATGCAGAATTGCTGCGGCCGGCTATGGACAATGTTGGCGCTGACGGCGCCGGTGCCTTCAACGACGGCAGTGAGCAGTTCGTTGGAGGAGACTTTGCTGAAGACATTGGCGAAGACTTTTTCGGCTTCAAGGAGCTTGGCCTGGACAGAGAATTCGGACTTACCTTCAGTGTGCCTCTGCACTTGCTGCAGAACAGGGTTCACAATGCATACGCCAGGCAAGACAACAAGTATGTCAACACTCCAATCCTTTTCGTTGATCGCGACTAATCCCAATAGCAATGCTACCACTACCGGCAACATTATGCCTGAGCCGCCGAAATTCGAAGCTGTCACTTTGCAGAGTGTCGATGACCAGATCGGCTTGGTGCGGGGCTGGCTCTTCAACAAGCTGCATAACAATGATAGCCAACCTCTTATTGAAGACGATGATCTTCCTCCCAAACAGCGCTTCCCCAAGCCTCGTCTACCTCCTACGGGCAAGATCTCGAGCCCTCGCAAGCGCCCGTTGAGAGAACAGCAACAGATGGCCCGTAAGAAGCGCAAGCTGGACGAAGAGAAAGACGACAATGGGAACGACAGCAACCTTATGAAAGGTCTGGGCAAGCCGATCGGCAAGCTGAGGCTTGAGCCAACGCAGAAAGACAACTCAGGTGCCGTAGAGCCGGAGAAGGACGATGCCAGTGCCCATGGAATGCCCAGTCCTCCAGAATCGTTCTAGCAATCTGCTGCAAAACCCCAATTCCTTGACCACCTTAACCGCCAACCTTTTTTCACCATCATATTTGGATGCGGGCATCAGCTTCTATGTCACTACGCTTGTTTAATCACCAATCATCTACGCGTCTATTTCTTTCCTTGAAGCACCTAGACATGAATTTCCGGCGTGACTTGTTAAGTCCATTTCATCGCAAGCAGCAGCATGCAAGGCATTCCGGCGTTTGGGTTTAGTACGATACCGCTTGGTGGTCGCTTCAATTGCTTTTTCTTCCTCACTTGGGTGGGTGGGTGGCGGGGCCTCATGATTGTATACCCATCGGCTCGTCCATACTTCCTTTTCGGCGCGTTACACAACGGATTATCTTCGCTGCACTGGATTCGTCAAATTGGGCTTCGTGCTTCCTTTGTATATATGAGCTAAGCTTGCGATGCTGGTGGCGGTGGCGGGATGGATGCAGAGGGGAGATAGTGTTAGTACCTGAATGGGAGATATCGATCAAAGCACGTTTGCGTGAGAATGGGGTCACTAATACGTGGCCGGATCGTGTTGTGGTCTCACACAACGCCTCACTGTATGACGGCATTCTACGCACCGAAGGCTGTGGCAGCGAGATACAGCGGTATTACCGTCGTCAGCCGGCTGTGAGACTGACAGTGATGTTTGCCTACTCATTACCTTGAGAAACAAGTAAAGCCTACTACGTCTTACTACACGGCCATGCGCAAGGCGGCAAGTAGCAGTCTTTGCGCAGTCATCGCTTGGGCAGGACTGTAGGTTGCATCATGTTCACCAATCACACTCTCAATTTCGATGGTGCAAGTATCAACTCTTATCGTAGACCATCACGAAGCGAAGAGAAATGACTGCTCGTATTGGTGCTGCAACTTATGATCCTATCGTTCTGGGACTGTGAGCTTCATCATGCGTTCAGTAGAACTCAAAGTGTGACGAGCCAAGCTTCGCAAACACTGGTGTGAATGACTGAGGAAGGTGCTCAGATGAAAGCTGAACGTTCTACAAGATCAATCATGACTGTATCACGTATCAGATTGGTTGCCTAGAATATTCTCTGTACATAAACCTGATGGCGGATTCGTAGACATGTATGTGACTGCTAGCCGAGCTGAAATTGGATGTTTTTAGCGCATTGTCGTTTCTCGCCGCGACCGAACTTCCATTCCACTTCCTGCATCCACCATCAAAATGGCATTAACTAGTCGACCGTTGCCAGACTCTCTTTGAGCTGACTTAATCTACTCCCAATCCGTGACAAACTCTTCGATTAAGGAAGCTACTTTGTCAAAGTTGGGCGTACGTGCCACGAGACACGAGACGTGGATCTTCGAGGGACTTGCACCTTCGATCTTCCTCTTCACTTCCGGAACCTCACACCACCACCTACACGTGCGCAGCTCGCCGCACAACTGCAAACCGAGCTTCTTTCTGTCTCTCACGCTTTCGCATACCTTTTGGTCAGCGTTATCAGTGCGCATCAACATTTCTCAGGCGCTGTTGCATCATTTCATGTCGCATGTCTCTCGCCTTCCACGAAACCACTCACGACAATATGGCTCCCAATGGGCACACTGCGTCAGTAGCGCGACCCTCCGAAAGCACACCTCAGAAAAATTCGCGACCCGACTGGATCAAGGAACACGGTATTGTAGAGTTCAAAGCCTGGCAAAAAGAGAATCCCAAACAAACAGTCAGCTATGAAGAATGGAGCTCAAAAGGCTCGAATCATATCGCTGGGCTGTCACTATTCTACGCCGCTTTATCAATCTGGGACGAGCCTGATTCTAGCGTAAGTCATTAATCAGCCACCTCCGACACATACACGGAGTTAACACAGAGCAGAATGATGAAGATGAACAAGTACAGGTTGAGAGTCGGCCTCGAGGTGGGCGTGCTCAACCGTCGCGCGAGCCGAAGAAAACACTGAAAACCAACGGAACCGGATTGGCGCGCTCCACCGGATCAGCAACTCCATCTGCATCAGCGCACACGGATGACCTGAGTCCATCTGCAAAGAAGAAAAGAAAGGCGCGTAAGAAGTATCTGGTATGTCGGCAAATCAAGTATCGCTCCTTCACCTACTCACAAGCCTAGTCTCAAGCACTTGTAGCGTCAGAAGAGAGCGACCATGAGGAAGCAGCGGAGCCCGTTACTGGAAATACGACACCATCTGCACCGACTATCACTGCCAATGGGCGTCGTAAGTCTTCTACCCAGAAGCCGAAGAAGAAGCCAATAGTAAGCACTCACTCACTCACGAAATGTCGCACAAGACTAAATGCCATGCAGTCCGGAGACGCGATCTCGCCAGAAGACGAGGAAGATGATCCTATGGCGATGAATGGCATCAATACTTCTGCAGTTGCATCTCCCTTGCCTGTTCGCTCTGGTACGTCATGCGCTTGCTTCTTGTTCCAACCTGCCCCACATTGTGATCTTCCTACGAGGAACGCAAATCAAGGACGCGACATTCATAGCCTGCGCTACTGATTCGCAGTCTTCGTTGGAGAGACAAACCTTTCGAATATAATGTCACTGACAATTGCACAGCTCAAAAGCCACCGGCTACGGTACAGGCGTTAGATCCACCTAGGAAGACTATTTTGAAGCTCAACACAAGAAAAGCGCCTAAACCATCCAAGAAGAAAATTCTCGTAAGTTGCATTCGAGAAGTATTTCGAGGAAGACACTAAGTTTTTGCAGTCTGAAGAGACAGTGGTCGACGACGACACGGATGAAGCCAAAGCTACAGCCGCCGCCACTCCGTTGACCGTCGCCACAGTCGCAGAACCCAACATCGCGGCAACAACGGAGAAGCACACTCCCATTGACGCTAGCACGACTTCACATGAAAACAATGGCACAGTTTCACCCGATCGAGTTGGCGAGTCAGCATCGGCCGCCGCCACAAGGCGCGGGCTCCGCACTCGGCGACCTGCGCAGAACAAGCCGTACTCGTACGACGCCGAGATTTTCGAAGACGATGAAGATGAGGATGACGTTGTCCGAGAAGAAGAAATCGCCATCGAGCCTTCGCCTGCTGTGCAGAGCAGGAGGGAGTCTGTGGCGTCGCTCGGTAAAATCTACGCTGAGGACCATTTACTAGATCCCGAGACATTGGCTGTCTTGCGCGGCGAGGTAGCCATGGAACCCGAAGAGAACTTCCGTCGATCCAAGCACTTCAAGGGCAAAGGTCGCGCCTGGAAGAAAGATGAGTCAGACGAGGACCTCGAGTTCAATCCCAGCAAGAAAAAGGCAAGGGCCAAAGCGCAGGCCAAAGCACTGTTACAGCAAAAGCAGCTACAGCCTGGACAGCCTAAGAGGCGAGGCAGACCGCCGAAGATTCTATCCGCAGAGGTCGTTCGCGATGAGTCTGATGAAGACACGACGATGATGACTGATGCCAGTCCGTCGCCGCCGGTCTGGGACGCGCCTGCAAAGAAGACTAGGAAACCTCCGCGTAGAAGCGCACTGTCCGAAGCCATTGTCCGCGACGACACAGAGGAGGATGAAGCGAACGGAAAGCTCAACGAGCCTGTTCCCACCGCGCCTGTTCCCGAAGTCGCCACGCCCGTAAAGAAGCGCGTCGGCCGTCCAAGGAAGTCGGAGCAGGTCGTTGAACCCAAGGAAGATGCCGTACCGGTATCCTACACGCCCAAAGGAACACCGACCAAATCAAACACACCTAAAGACGAACCTAAGTCGTACACACCGAAAGGCGAGCCCAAGTCTTACACGCCCAAGGGTGAGCCCAGGCAGCGCAGTATCTCAGTCGATGACGTCGAGTCTGCGGATATGGACATTAGCGATTCTTCGGAGGCTGATAGCGATGATGATGCGGTGACTGTTAGTCCATCTGGGATTGAGGCGCATATGGCGAGTGTGAATGCTGATGACGAGGATGACGAGGAGCTTTGTGAGTACAGTTCGAGTATTGATTTGAGTGTACTAACAACTTGTACAGAGTATGGAGACTCCACCACATCTGATAGCCAAAAACGATAGGATAGCTGCGGAATGGATTGAGTGTTGGCGTGGATGGGTTTCGATTCATGGGTCTTTGTGGCTGGGTATACAAGGAGTTGCAGGCTGCATCATGGCGTTTGGTTGTACTTTTGGAAGGAATAGTCGTGGACATCGTATGTGTCGACAGCTGGTAATAGAACTCTTTCATTTGTTAGAATATATCTAGGCGCTGTTGATCAGAAAGTTCAGGCAATTCATGATGTTTGTTCAGCGTGGCGCTACGTGGTGTACAAGAATTGCTGCCGCAAGGTAAGCACTATCGCTATGGTGTCACATTCTCTATTGCCCACGCCGCACGGTCTCGATACCATATCCTACACCCCCGCCCCTCCATCTTTCCTCACACTCACCCCTTCCAACCCCTCAATCTCAACACATAATACCAAACCCCAAACAACGAACCCCCAAGATGCCCAGCATGTCCAATCTGACTCCGAGGATTATTCAGATAATACCCATCGTAGAACGCATACCCTAGCGCAAGCCCCCACAGCGGCACCGGCACGATACCGTAGATATAAAACTTCGTCGATGGCGAAAGACACGCCGCCACAGTCGTCAGCCCCATCAACGCACCCGAGAACCCCAGACCCCGCTTATAATCCACGCTACTCCCCCCGATTGCCATGTAGCGCTGAAACAAAAACAGCATGGAGCCCGTGACGCCCGCACCGAGCGTGATAGTAACAATGTGTGCGGGCGTAATGACGGGCAGGTAGCACATGAACTTGCCGATAAAGTACGTGCCGAGCATATTGCTGCCGACATGGAAGATGTCGAGATGCGAGAACGTGCTGGTCAAAGGTGTCCAGAAAGTGCCGTTTCGAAGCACATCGGTGAGATTGCAGGACATATTGCGCATGTAATTATTAAAGGGGCCCATGTGGCCGGCTTGCGCTTGGGCTTTGGTGTACTGTGCGTAGCCCCAGACGGCGACGTTGATGCCTATGAGGCCGTAGATTACTTTGATGTTGTTGTTGATGTTGTTGTTGGCGCGGTCGTAGGAGGAGTAGAGGCGTGGGTGGGTGAGGCCGAGGTGGTGGGGAAAGATGGAGTTTGGCATTTTGGTTGAGCGTGGGTTGGTTGATGTGCGGATGGATTGGAGGGGGTTTGGTGGCCGGGTGGTCCTGAGGAGACGGAGTAGGGACATGCTGCTTTATGAGGGAGCCTGGCTGGATTCGGCCAGTCGGAGAGGACGCAGGTCTGATTCATTCAAATGCAATGGTGGGTCTGTCTAACCAGGCACGTGTGGCGGTGTCCAGAGTCCAGGTATGAGCCGAAAGGCGTATGAGAGGCTTTGGCGATGTTGCCAGATTATAATACGAAATTGAAGGTGAATCTCACGTAGAATCAGTATTAGCATTCTGGTAAGTACAGCAGTGAACTCACTTATGGACCTTGATCAAGTTTTTGCTCTCGTTGACATGTGTGTGTTCGTCCCAACCGAAAACCGGTGAACAATCACTTTGCACACACGAATGCTCCACACTTCAGGCAAGGAGGTTTAAGATTGATTTCAGTCTTCCAAAGAAGATGTAAAAGAAGGTTCCGGTCAGTGTGTATGAACGGAAGGAGATGGCAGGTGCCAACGCCGGATGGCCAATGAGAAGAGCTAGCACGGACCCGGTACTCCACATCCAGCAGCCTCAAGTTCCATGCAGCATAAAGAAGCTCTCGACTCTCGACACCACCACACAGTCGTCGCCAGCCAGCATAAAATTGCACAACCGCTCACAAGCCACAATTCGCGAGGACCTTACTGACTCCTCTTGCGTGCAGCCATTTCTCTAGCCAATCTTCAATCGCACACCAAACCCAGGCAATATAGCACCACTGCCCGTTTCTGCTCGCGCGAACCGACTCCACAAGCTTGCCCACAGCCTTCCGAATACACACCGGCACAACAACAGGCACCCTCGCCCCTCCTATCGTCGACCCCACCACCCGACTCACTCGCCGCACACGAGCTCGCTCCACGCAGCCCATCCCACCCCGCATTGCAGCTTTGCCCGTCGCAATCGCTGGACCCAATTGCTAGCACACACAACACTCCAGGCGCTGCAACCCTGACCTCCTCCCCACCATAGGTGGACTCTCACAATGACCTCCCAGATTACCGACCAGCTAGCGGCGACGAAGCTGAGGTGAGTGGCCGTGTGGATGTGGACCAGGCATTTGCTAATCAGTGGTAGCGATGCACCTTCGTCAGGCGCAGACTGGAAACAAGGGCTCACGGCGCCCACCAAAGATGCGCGGCCACAAACAGAAGTAAGGCACATATAAACAACATATTAGGATTCGGGAGCTGACAGCCTGCACAGGATGTAACAGCAACAAAGGGCCTCGAGTTCGAAGACTTCTTCATCAGGCGCGAGCTTATGATGGGCATCTTTGAGGCCGGCTTCGAGAAGCCATCACCCATTCAAGAAGAAACAATTCCAGTAGCGCTGACCGGCCGTGACATTCTCGCGCGAGCAAAGAACGGCACAGGCAAGACGGCTGCTTTTGTCATCCCCACCCTCGAGCGTGTAAACCCAAAGATCTCGAAAACACAAGCCTTGATTCTTGTTCCCACCCGAGAACTCGCCCTCCAGACCTCACAAGTGTGCAAGACGCTCGGCAAGCACCTCGGCGTCAACGTCATGGTCTCAACCGGCGGCACTGGCTTGAAGGACGACATCATCCGGCTGAGCGATCCGGTTCACATCATTGTCGGCACGCCTGGCAGAATCCTGGATCTAGCAGGGAAGGGTGTGGCAGACCTCTCCACGTGCCAGACTTTCGTCATGGACGAGGCGGATAAGTTGCTGTCCCCGGAGTTTACCCCTGTTATAGAACAACTGCTTGGGTTCCATCCGAAGGACCGACAGGTCATGCTCTTCAGTGCCACCTTCCCGATCGTCGTGAAGAGCTTCAAGGTAAGCCTCCCCGACACGCAATTAGCAGAACAGTCCTAACCTTGCATAGGACAAGCACATGAACTCACCCTACGAGATCAACCTCATGGACGAGCTAACACTCCGCGGTATTACCCAATACTATGCTTTCGTCGAAGAGAAGCAGAAGGTGCACTGCCTGAACACCCTCTTCAACAAGCTCCAGATCAACCAGTCCATCATCTTCTGTAACTCGACGAATCGCGTCGAACTTCTTGCCAAGAAGATTACTGAGCTTGGCTACTCCTGCTTCTACTCGCACGCGCGAATGCTGCAGCACAACCGCAATCGCGTCTTCCATGATTTCCGCAATGGCGTTTGCCGTAACCTAGTGTGCTCGGATCTTCTGACCCGTGGTATAGACATCCAGGCTGTCAACGTTGTCATCAACTTTGACTTTCCCAAGAATGCCGAAACCTACCTGCACCGTATTGGTCGGTCTGGACGTTTCGGACATCTCGGTTTGGCCATCAACCTGATCAACTGGGAGGACCGGTTCAACCTGTATCGAATTGAACAAGAGCTGGGTACTGAGATTCAGCCGATCCCACAGACTATTGAGAAGAACCTCTACGTGTACGAGTCGCCGGAAAACATTCCCCGCCCTATCACGAGCATGCAGCACCAGCCAGCTCCGCCGCAGGACCAGGAAGACGGCGCGCGAAACAACGCAGGCCGTAATTCTCGTGGGAACTACCGTGGCGGCCGTGGAGGGGGCGAGCAGTTCCAGCAGGGACAGCGCCATGGTCCCGCACAAGGCCAGCAGGGTCAACAGCCGCGACAGAACGGTCAACAACCTCAACGGCAACCTAGGCCTCCACCTTCCGGCCCACCGCAAGCATCGTAATGCGATGTCCGGGGTAGTAGGGCTTGTTACCTGAGCATTTGTGGTTGATTTCTTTGAGCATCCTCTCAACATTTCATCACGATTTTTTCGCCCAGATGACAGGCGTTTGCATTTGGTAACATCATTCCAAGTGCAAGTTTCGGAGTTTTCTTTTCTGATTTATCACGCGTACGCTCTCCACGATTCCGCATGGACACCTGATGTCATACTCTCGGGTTTTAAAGATCGTATCACCGGCGTACGGCAGCCTTCTACGACCTTTTTATTGTACTATACCATGGTCTGGCTGGTTTCCTTTCATCGGTTGGCTGGTCTTGCCGACTTCCATTCTCGGTGGCTACGGTCCATCATATGTGCGGAGCGTATATTGCGAATTGCCTTTTCTGTTCTTTCTCCTCAACACCACACATCTTCGGCAGCTGGTGACTTGACCCAAGGTTCGACCATGCTGCAGAAAGCCACGTGGCTCTCCGTCTGCTACACGCAGCAAAATACTCTTCTCAACACGACTCTGGATACCTTTCAGCTCGTCGAGCTGCTCTCACGACTCACCTGCGAAACGAACTTCCCACACACCTCTTGTCACTTTTGTCTACCAAACTCGCCTTGACAATGTGCTACACTACATCAGCATATCGCCTTCACACAATTTTCCAGCGGTACCTCTTCTCCCTCAAGGTCGCCGCACAACCTTTAGTGCTACTCTTCGGCTAGTGTCAACGTTGATCGACCTCCCGTCTACGAATCCAGGCGTGAGGACCAGATCAGTCTGGGTTTTGTAGGCACGCTTCTGCTTACGACCGCTGCGCTCGAGCATGGTAGTGAACTTTGTTGTCTCTACTAGGCTTTAACCGCGGCGCAAGTGAACATGACAGCCATATGCTACTGCCCGGAAGAAGAAAGAATACCAAATAACAGCAAAAATATTCAAGGCATGGTTGAAGAATTGCGGGTGAAAGCAGGATCTAGACCGTCGGTGAGCTCGTCTAGTCACCTCATGGTTCTCGTTCACCGAGTCAGTATCTACCTGTAATCTCTTCAATGCAATCAAATCTTCCTTGACGTGCAGAACCTTCGTTAGGAATGTAACATAGCGTGACGATGATTGCTAAGACTGACAAGCAACAGGATGGCAAGCAAGTTGACATGATGAATCTATAAATACTAGCTCAAACACCTGAAGTTTCGCTGTTTTTAACACCTCAGATAAAATGGCGCTCGACGTCGTAACCGCCAAGATCCTCACTATGATTCAGTGCAAGCCTTGCCCAGCCCATATACCACCCAAGTATTGACGCGCATACAGCAAACGCCCGCCTTCTCTACAGTCCCATTTACATTTTCGACATCGTCACTACATGCTCTCCTGCGAAATTGCCGGCCTACGCGAGGAGGTTTTGTTACGCGGTGCTAACTGGATATTCTGGACGAGATGGCAGTACTAGAACAGTGCTGAATTCCGCATATATCATGGGGACTGGACTCAATCCTCCGGATACGCACGATGCGCTGATGAAGCTGCATGACGAGATGAAGGTGCGGGTTGGGGAAGAGATGCGCAGGCTGGGAGTCGTGGTTGACTAGACGCTTCAAAAAGACAATGGGCTTTGGTGGAGAAGTTTTAAGTGAATATGGACAGTTGTTCCCTCCCACCCAATTGCCCCAATCGAACACGAACAATCCAAAACAGCATGCAATATGACGTCAGATCTCAATCAGACATGCGGCGTGGGAACACCCAGTACACACACATGCAATACAAACCTACATCCTTTCAAGCCCCATCTTACCCTAATCTCACCAAATCCCTCACACCAACCATGTCCTCCACCAACCCCTCTCCAATTTCCCTCTCCACCCTCCTCGAGCTCATCAAATCCAACGCCCGCGCCCTCTACGGCAGACACCTAACCTACGACATCATCACCACCGCACACAAACGGCCCAACCCCCGTAGTCTCGCGCCCACAAAATTCGACGGCCAGAAAGTACACGCCCTGCTAATTGGCTACGATGACGAATCGTTTGGTGTAAAGGGTAAGTTGCTGAGGGGCGCGTATACGGTTGGTACGGGGCGCAGTGCGCCGACAGTGGAGTATGCGGTTAGACTGCTGTATGATGAGATGAGGATGGATGTTGAGGGGTTTGTTGGTGAGTTTGTGGTTTGGGTGTTGTGGGGGGAGGGAAGGCTGATGGATGGGTAGAGAAACTTGTTCGGGAGAGGGAGTTTGAGGGGGGGTTGATGCAGGAGCGAGAGAGGGTTTATGGGGGTGTGGATGATGGGATTGATGGGGTTACATTGAGGGGGGATTGAGTGTGTGGTCGTTGAGGACAGTTGTTTGTGCTCGATGGGTAAATGGGACATTGTTTTTGGATTGTGTGGTTCGAAATTCGACATAGTGCTTTGTGTGGAGTATTGGTGGTTTTCAAAAAACTGAAATCCACCAATCTCGCAAACCCGTCAAACTATGAACAGGGCACCATCTCGAGTGACTGTACGCCTCTGCTTGACAGACGTTGGGTGGAATAACATGTCGACCCAAAAGACCTTTAAAGTGCAACCAGCTTGCTGCTCTCCTGTATGTCGGCCCTCTATTTCAGTATACTGGCGATTGTTCCCGATTTGGTGACATTGACACATCATGAGGATAACAGACCACGAGCTTTCGTTGACTTGCCTAGCAGGAACCGGCCTCCCATAAGCCTGCAGCATGACGTCAACCCAGCAGCCTGGAACTAAAAGATCGTATAGATGCTCGGATTCCGTCAAGTTAACGACTTCCTTCTTAATATGTCCTGGAGATTAGCAAAATACTTACAAGCTCTTTCCTCCGCATCCAATATACTCACTCACTACCATCCACTTCTCCATACCATTCCCCCGCCCCCATCCACATAATCCCCCACAATGTCCTACCAAGACGCCATCGCAACAAACCTCTTCTCCCTAATAAAATGTACCCCACCCCCTCCCCATACTCCTTTCCAACCCATCCCCTATACCAACACACCCCCCCAGCAAACGCCCGCGCCCTCTACGGCCGCCACAAAACCTACGACATCGTAACCGCAGCCAACAAGATTCCCGAAGCAGAAACAGGCGGTACGTCTATGCCCACCAAAGTGTACGCTTTACTGGTAGCCTACGATTCGGGAAATGCCAATGATAAAGGCATTGTCATGTGTAGGGCGTGTATAAGTCGCACGAAGAAGGTGCCGCAGCCGAGTACGGCGCTGGCGGTGGGGGCGCTGTATAATTTGATGCAGGCTAATGTGGCGGAATATGCGGGTAAGTGGTATCGTACTGCTGGACACCTGAGAAGGGGATGTTGGGACTGATGAGAGTAGGTTTGATGGTTGAGGGGTTTGAGTTTGAGGGGGGGTTGAGTTTGGTGGGTGGGAAGAGTGCGGGGGAAAAGGAGGGGGTTCAGGCGGAGACGGTGGAAGTGGAAGGGGATGATGCTGTTGATGAGGTGACGCTCAGGGGGGACTAGGGATGTCAGGGTGAGCAATTGGTGGCTTGTGTGGACAGGACTTGGTATGCGAATTGGGAATTTTTTTTGCTTCGCTACGATGAGCGGCTGTATTACGAAGTCTACGCGCACTGATATTGACCTAACACACTATTGAAACCCAGCAGCAACCCCGGGACGCCTATGCTCAATCGCCAGCACAATATCCACATATTTCCTGCCCAGCTTATCCTTCTTCCTCGCAGCAAGCAAAGCAGCGCTCTTCAGCACGTTCTTGATCTGCCTTCCGTTAAGCGCAACAGACGCAAGCTCCTGTAGATCCTTTTCCGCAAAGTCTCCCTGCACATCCAGTCCATCCAGAAAGTTCGCCCAGATGTGTCGTCTCGACTCAGTAGTAAGGTCCGGATACGCCATGCTAATGTGAATACGGGACTGAAACGCCGCGTCGATGTTGTCAACGCGGTTCGTGGTGAGGAAGAGAAGACCCTCGTAGTACTCGAGTACGCGGAGGAAGATAGAGACGAGCTTGTTGCGCTCCAGGTCGTGGTTGGAGCGTGCCTCGAGGAAGACGTCGCATTCGTCGAGCAGGAGCACGGCGTTCCATTTTGCGATCATCTCGAGGATGTTGGTGAGTTGGGCTTCGACTTGGTTTGGGTTGATGCCTAGGTCGCCGGCGCTCATCATAAAGAGGGGTGCACGCATGTGCTCAGCGACAGATTCGGCAGTGAGGGTTTTGCCTACACCTGGTGGACCGCTGAGTAGTGTGATGTGACCACGCCCTTTGCCGCTGATCACGTCGTCGAAGCCGGACTGGTTCATAGCCTGCGATTCAGCAAATGAGAGGATCAACTCTTTCTGGTCTTCGGGAAGGACTAAAGATCCGAAAGCGTTTCCATTGAACTTGATGTCCTCAATCAGATCCAGGTAGAGGAGCAGCCACTCTTTCTTCTTGAGTGAATAGCCACGGACACGCGGAAGACAGATGAGGTGATGCTGCTCTGTGAGACGGATACGCTTCTCCTTGGTCTGTTGACCAAAGACGTACTTGTTGTTGAGTGCGTCTTCGATGTTCACCGTCTTTGGAGCACTGTCTGGATCCTGGACGCCCTCTTTGGCAGCCAAAAGCTCAATACCTGGAACATAGATAGGTGAGAATCGTCGGAAGCAGTCTGAATCGATGATGATGCGGCCTTGACAATGGTATGGGATTTCATTGCCCTCCTTGTCCCAAGATACTGCGAAGCCATCGTACTCTTTGTATTGACTGCCGGCAAGCTGTTCGAACTTTTTGCCACGAGCGATCAAGAGCTCCTGGACCTGTTCTTGCTTGGGGTGGAACGAGAGTGGGAAAGCCAGCAGTCCAAGGATCGGAGTGGCTCCCTGGAATTCGGGTACGCGGATTACTTCGACGCTGCGGCCGAAGTGGTTGCCGTCCCAGTCTATTGCCTCGACCTTAAGTTGATAAAATTTGCCACATCTTGTCTCGATATATTTGCCGGATCTTAGTCTGTACGCTCCGTGGGCTCCATTATGAGAGCCACTGTAAATGATGGATCCCGGCTGATAGATCGTCCAGATGTGTTCGTAAGTGACGATACCATGACCAACATAATCTTCGAGTGTCTTGATGACATCCTTGAGTTCCTTGCGGAGCATGTCGTAAAGCAACTCGACATGAGCTGCGGCGGTTGCATCGACGTCCTTTCGCGCCCGGTATGCAATTAGCTGTGGCCAACGATGGACGAAGGGTTGGAAGGGGGCATCGAATTCGAGACGTCTGAGCCCGCAGTGTACGCCGGGGTACCCTTCTAAGATCTCGGTGAGGGCATCTTTGAGATGTGGCGATTGAACAATGATGGAGTGTGTTTCGTACTTTTTGCGCGAGTCCTCGGCTTTCTGAAGTCTTGTGATGAAGGCGTGCTGTGCGGTTTCCTCGTTTTCGGCAGCCTCAGGTACGTCTGCTGGCTCCTTGTCGAGCCATGTCCACTTGTCGTTGCCGTCCTTGGGACCTTGATATAAGCTTTTGGTAGAGCTCAGGGTGCCTTCCGGAGCATATTCCTTGTGACCATTGGTCTCTGTCGTCTCATTGGGAATGTCTGTCGCTCCATTGGAAGACTCCACCGTCCCGTTGGAGATGTCTTTGACAGCCATAGTGAAAGGGAGAATATCAGAGAATGACTGACGATAAGGAGAGGGTACAGGTAGTGTTCTGACGATTGACAGTAGATGTGAGATGTTCAGGACGAAGTGGCCCTGCGAATCGTCCTGGGTATACTCAAAGACTCATGGGCCGGTTTTAAGTACTTCTCTACTCGCCAGGCACCGACTGGACCTGTGTACCATCACCTGTAGCACCCTACCAAGGCGTCCCATGTCTCCACATCTTCCCAGGTTAAACTGCAATACACCTTTGCCTTTAGGAGGAAAGTTTGCGCCGATCAAGCAAGCTCATACAGTTGTTGGGCGTACTAATTCAAAAAAAAGTATGGTACGCAAGCAGAGTCAGTACTCAGAGGAATCACGTAGCAGGATTTGTCCTATCAGAAGTGTCCATAAAGCGGCCAAGGCCTCCCTCTCCGCCATTGCTGCCTGTTCTCTGCTGTGTTGCATCCAGGGTGACTGTAGTATCGAGCGATCGGTGAAAGCAGAGGAGCACGCAGGTCCACATTAGCATCAGCGATGGGGGCGGTGCCTTGTGGTGGCGAAGGGCGTTTTGCAATGGGGCGGAGAGACAGCAGAGTCCCCAATGTCATGGTGAACAGGCAACAAGCAGCCCTTCGTGATGTCTGATGAATCTTGAGAGGGCGGAGAGTGGAGAGGAGTGGAGTGATAGTCGCGACTAGACGAGCGTAATGGTCGCCACGCTAGTAGCTGACCCCTGCAAGCTCTTGAGGAAGCTCTCGCGACATTTCGACAGCTGCAATTGACCTCCACTATGTCCAACGAGGACGACCCATCCTACATCGACTATGAAGCTTTCCTCGATCCAGACTTCTCGGCGACGAGTTTCGCGAACACACTCGTGCTTTCGACCAACAACCCCTCAGATACCCCGCTAGACCTCTCCACACCACTCTCACGCGTCCTCTTCGATGTTCAGGAAGTGGACACGCATATCGACACACTTACCACTAAATCCGCCTTGCCGCTACTGGAACACACGCGAGACCATGCCGAATCGAGCGGACGGATATTGGAGGAAGTCGAAGGGCAGGTTGCAAGTCTGACTGAGTCGTACAAGACGCTGGAAAGAGAGGTCATCGAGCGTTATGAAGTCGCGGAACAGGTGCGACTCACTGCTGAGAGACTGTACGAGACTGTGAAGCTCGGGAGGGCAGTGGCGCGATGTCTCATGCTTGGAAGACAGCTTGAGGTGCGCATGTCCGAGCTGGGAGGAGTGGGCAGCGCCAGGAGGGAGGACCACAGGGCCATGGTGAGGTCTGCGGATACTATCCTGTCACTGCGGCAGATCTTGCGGGCCTCGAAACTTGGGGAAGAGGGCGAGGGTCTCGACAAGGTCAACGTGGTCAATACGCTCAAGAATGACCTGGTCAACCCTGGCGAGCGGAGCATATCCTCGCGGGCACAGCAGGTGGTCAAGGAGTTCTCCATGTCCTCACTACTATCGTCATCCGGCCAGACCTCTGCTTCGACCTACTCGCAGACCGAAGATACCAAGGCACGCACGACTTCGGCGTTGCTCACGCTGTATCTCCTGTCGCCAACTTCTACAAAGACTACGATACACACATTCGAGCCCTCGCTCATGCTCAATGCGCTGCAGGACTACTTGCAGACACAGCTCAAGTCTTCGCTGGCTTCACTGGCGCGAGCACTAGGCCAGCTGCCTTCCTTGGAGCGCACGCTACTCGAAGTTTCGGCACGATGTCAGAACATCGTAGCTCTTCAATCTCTCCTCGAGTCAATCAGACCACCGCCACACCCGCTGCTCGGACCTCCAGATAGTACAGCAACATCATCGAACTTCCTGCAGCCCGTCCTACAAGCTCTCGACACCTCGTCTCTTCCGAGCTACTTCTGGCGATCGCTGGCCTCGAACATGTCGCCAAGGGTACAAGAGATCATGTACAAGGGCGGTGTCTCGGCGAGGACGTTGAGGAGCAATAAGGACAGGGTTAGAGATGCGGTGAGGGAATGTGTGAATAGAGGAAGCCAGCTGCCGAGTGCATCGCTGGCCAAGTCCAGCGGCACGGTCGGTAGCTGGGAAAGGGAGGCTGCAGTCATGGTAGGTAGCATTGTTGGTCAGATCAAGTGAAGCAGTGAAGTGCAAACAGCAAGAATGTTCCGTGATGCTGGCAGACTCGTGTGTTGAAAAGCTGCGCGAACACGTGCACGACCTCAGCCCTGTGAAGATACTAGCACGTGGCGCATGGCGCAATTGCCGAAGCCTCGAGGCTAGTGTGATCGTGCAGCCTGCAGCGGTCCTGCAATAGAAAGGCGACGCAGTTTCGAATGCTTCCACGGGCGAAGACGGCTTCTTATGTGCATAACGGTAAGCCCCGAGACAACTTTGTTTTCCGTTTCTCCATGAAACGGTCAGAGGTCGATCCGGACGGAATGGCCCTCTGGCGTGGGTGGGAAGCTAAAAACGTACGGAGCGGGCGCGAAGGATAGTTTGGTGTTATGCAGGGCCATTGAATGGCTCGAAACACACGAGGTTTGGAGGGCGAACGAACAGGCGCATATGGCTGTTGGTACGACGGCAACTGGCACAGAAGGTGAATTATCGAATCATCCGGCGATGATAGGCCTGTGTCTGCTTCGGTACTCCTCAGCCACTTGAAGGCCGCGCTAGGATAGGCACGGTTTGGCTAAAGTTTTGGAGCACTAGCGGTAAGCAGCAACGTGACGGTCTTGGGATCCTGTACATGGAAGGGTACAACCATCCTTCCTCCTTCCTCTTCACCTTTTCTTGATTGTACTTGGTATCCTTTGCCTTTGGTGCGTCTTCTTATATTGCGCTGCAGAGTACGCTCGTGTATACTTCCCGGGCCACCTGCTGTTTCCGCTTCCCTGCATCCTCAGCCTGCCACCACGGAACCCGTCCCCTGACCCATCGCAACCACGACTCCTTTGAGGCCAGCAGGACTGCAGGAGATCTGAGCGCGTGAACACCAAAGCACATCTATACTGCCTTCCAATCTACCTTGTACGCCTCTCCCAGTTGCAGAATTGCCGCCGAGGAACCTTTTACAGTGCTGATAGACAGCCGCCTACAGAATTTCAGACTCCCCGTTACACCAGGCTCGAGACCAGCTGTAGCCTCCCGCCGACATGTCCAACATCGCCGCGAACAGGAACAGCACGCCCGAGGGCTCCAGCTCCCTGCGCCCTCCCACGGCCCGCACATCGCTCGGCGCGAACCACCACCTGCGCTCCTCCGCCGACATGGGCGGCTTCTCCTCCCCGCTGGCCAACCGCGGTATCCGTCCCGCCTCGGAGGTCTACTTCGGCCGCAACAACACGCAGTCGGGCAACCCAGACGAGATGGAGCGTGCGGCCCAGCAGTGGCTCGCCGACATCGACCAGTATGAGACTACGCTGGAGGAGATGGCCACGGCCACGCTCGACCAGGACTTCAAGGACGAGCTGAGCGCCATCGAGCAGTGGTTCCGCGTGCTCAGCGAGGCCGAGCGGACGGCGGCGCTCTATGCCCTGCTCCAGCAGACGACGCAGGTGCAGATCCGCTTCTTCATCCAGGTCCTGCAGCAGATGTCCAAGAGCCTCCCCATGTCCGGCGTGCTCTCGCCTGCCAACTTCGGGGAGAAGGGTGAGCCGAGCAATTCTTTCATGTGGACAGAGTCTGGATGCTGACGTGTACCCACCAGACCCCATGACGCAGAAGCTGAGCGACGCCATGAGCAAGCTGAGCACCGGCGAGAACCGCCACTCCATGGGCCTCGGCACCCGTCCTCCGCCATCGCCTGGTGCGGGAAAGCGCAACTCGCAGCTGGACACGTCGACCATCCACCGCATGTTCCCGGATGCCGCCGCCGCAATCGCGAAGCAGAAGGCAGAGTTCACCGACATCACGGGCATAGCGCCGGCGTCGAACCGCAATAGCACCGTGGGCGACCGCGGCTCCCTGGTCGCTCCTACCATCTCTGCGCCCGAAGATGGCAGCAAGAGGGATAACAGTGCTCCACCAGCGTCCCCCTGGAACGAGGCTGCCAACCGTCCCAAGTCGTCTGGCCAGCAGCACACGCCCATGGGCCAGTTCACTCAGCCGCCGCCCTCCGCCGGACTTCGTTCTCCGCGCCTTCCTATCCAGAACGATGCGAACAACGTCTCGACCACTACACTGAACGCGCTCGAGGCCAATTCTGCAAACATGCCTCTGCTCTCCCCCGCTTATGCTCAGGGCGGAAGCTGGGCATCTCAGCTGAGCACGCCGATGGTCGCCAACTTTCAGCAGTCCAACAACCAGGCTGACATGGTCGCCAACGCCACTGCCATGAAGCTAGCCGCTCTTTCTACCGTCAACAACCGCATCCAGCTGGACGATGTCCGCAAATACCGCCGAGCTCGATCTTCGGATGGGCCCATGTCGCCTGGTCTGCCTCACATGGGCGGCGGCAACATCCTCATGACGAACGAGCTTGGCCAAGTGCTTACGCCCCAGCAGGCTGCTGCTCTCCAGGCGCAGCAACTCGCCGCTATGAGTGGCCGTCGTTCTCGCCCTAGCTCACCTGGGTTTGCCATGCAAGGCCAAGGCATGGGTGCCATGGGCAACTTCGCCTCGCCACAGGCCAACGGGTTCCTGTCTGCAGACTACGGTGGCAACGGCATGGTCAACAATGGCATGGGTGCGCTGAATCTTAGCCAATTTGGTATTGGTATGGGACACGGCGGCCAAGACTTTTTGAATGATCCTTCGCAGATGGACCGTGGTCGCTCGCCTCGAGGGCGCCGTGGCAGCTCGAAGCCTCCGGAAGACCCTACCGACCCGAGCCTTCTTCAGGACATTCCCAATTGGCTCCGCAGTCTGCGTCTGCACAAGTACACCGACAATCTCAAGGACCTGCAGTGGCAAGAGCTTGTCGAGCTTGATGACGAGGGCCTTGAGAAGCGTGGCGTCAATGCTCTTGGTGCGCGCAGGAAGATGCTGAAGGTAAGATCACTTATATCCTTGAGGCGTGCATTTCACTAACGCGTTTGCTAGGTCTTCGAACAAGTCAAGGAAGCAAAGGACGGCGGCAAACTGCGATAGACTCGCAGCCACCCCGTACGCTTGTCGCATTGTTACACCGCATAATGCTGTCTCTCTCACTAACATAGATCTACGATACGGAAGCAACAAAACCACCCCAGCTGGCACGGAGCTTACTTCCAATCCGTCAGGTTCTGGAGCGCCCACTACATGATTTATTTACGGTCTTTGTGCATTGTGGCCGCGCGCGATTTTCTGGATGTTGTCGAATGGATGCCTGCGTATTTGATGCTGATCAAGGTTTTTCTTCTTGTCGTACATTATAGGATTTGTTTTCATGGTGCGCGGAATCTTCATTGGAGGGTTTGTAGGTGGTGCATGCATGGCTGGATAGGATAGGACAGATCGCACGTGGAGATTGTGTGAAGGGATAATCTATGTTGTTTGCTACAAGCCTCGTTATCTTCATCTTTTGGTGCATGATTCTGCGGGTGTTTTTGGGCGACGAAGCGGGCGAGGAAGGTACGTTTGTGACTTCCCACTTTTTCGATCACTAGCTGATGCCGGCCAGTCACCAGTTCGGCCAGCCTCCTTCAATGTTTGACATTCCACGGACATTGGTCACAGTCGCTCATGATGCATTACTTGTTTGTCCCGCTTTGCCACTTACAATGCTCATTGAAGGGTCTTGTCGGTCGCGCCACACAATGCTCCGCTCGGAAGCTGGACAGCTAAGCGCAGTGCGAGCTCGGCCATGAAAGACATGATGACGCAATCTTCAAGTTTCAGGTTTGAGAAGAGGGCTCTGTTAGCTTTACGATTTCGATAGCGTGCATTTGTCGTAATTACAAGATAGGAAGCTTGGGTGTGTGAATCAAGAGCGACACGATGAAGAGGAGGATTGATGGGAGGTATGTCTCAGTCACTTGCGACGACAGTGACCATGGTATCACGCTCACAATTGCAAGATTGATCACTCCAGGCCGTCGAGTGAGTGCGCTTTCAAGAAGCCCGTCCCCTTCACTTTCACCTGCACTTCACGCATGGCCCAAGCTTGCTGGGCTCTGAGACAGACATCCAGAAGATCCTTCCATTGTCTTAACAATAACAATAACAATGCCAAGCCGTCCGCAAAGTCGCAGCTACTGTGTACTCACAACGTCAATAATCGCCCACCACTCACATTGTTCATACACGCAAAACCACAACACACTCCCATCAGTATTTCTCATTCTCTCCCCCTTCACAACACTATTACCTTTCGACAAAACGTAAGCAATTAAACACCGCAACCTCATCTTCCGTACATATCCTCTACAGGCTCAGATTACATTTCTACACGTACCATACCATACACCAACTCCGCAGACATGCAATACCTCACCTTCCTCACCACTCTACTCTCCACCGCCCTCCCCGTCCTCGCGCACAACTCAACCTCAGACTCGACCACCAGCACATACACTCTAATCGACGACCTCACATACAGCACTTTCTTCAGCGCCTTCGATTTCTACACAGGCGAAGACCCAGCCAAAGGATTCGTACAATACCAGAACCTCACGTCCGCCATCGACAAGGGGCTCGTGGGCTATCTGGACGACACGAAGAGTGTGTTTATGGGCGTTAATTATAAGGATAAACAAGACGAGGGGCGTGATGCTGTGAGGCTGGAGAGCAAGAAGGCGTGGGGTCGGGGGTTGTGGGTGGCGGATATTCATCACATGCCGATCAACGAATGCGGTGTCTGGCCAGCGTATTGTGAGTCCTTCTCCTTTCTGCTACATTCATCAACGAAATGCTAATGTTAATTCTAGGGTTTCTTGGTAGCGATGATGAGGGCAAGTATGATTGGCCCGAGCAAGGTGCGTGACACATGCACGGATCCCTTTTTGAGACAGACACTAACTTTCATGCAAGGAGAAATCGACGTCCTCGAAGGCGTAAACGACTACCAAACAAACTCCATAACCCTCCACACAACCAAAGGCTGCACGATCGAGAACACAACCCAGTCCTCCGCCGACTCCACTGCAGCAGACATGTCGCCGTTTGCCGGCCTCATGTCCACATCCAACTGCGACGTCAAAGCCGAAGGCCAACCCAAGAACCAAGGCTGTTCAATCAAAGCGCCGTCGTCAATTAGCGAAGCGCACGCGGGCACTGGCGACTCGTCGGAGAAAATTGAGCTCCCGTCGTACGGCGCGGCCTTTAACAAAGTCGGCGGCGGCATCTACGCGACTGAATGGACATCCACGTTCATCTCCGTCTGGTTCATTCCTCGCGACTCAGCTACTTACAAGGAGTATTTCACCGGCAACGCTACGGATACTCCTGAGCCGGCGAAATGGGGCACACCTCTTGCGCGGTTTGAGGGCGAGGGGTGTGATTTCGTCGAGCGCTTCAAGAACCTGAAGATGATTTTTAATATCGCGTTTTGCGGCGAGTAAGTCAAATTCCACGTGCGGAGTGTATTTTGAAACGAGTGCTGACTTTGTGTGTGTATTTTAGGTGGGCAGGCGACGAAAAGGAGTGGAGCAAGTCTTGCGCTGCAAAGACGGGCTCTGCTACCTGTGACGCCTACGTTCGGGATAATCCTGGGGCGTTTGAGGAGGCGTATTGGGAGGTTGTGGGGGTGAAGTGGTATCAGCAGCAGAACCAGACTAGCAAGCGTGGTGTTGAGGGACTTGCGTATGGTGAGCACGGCAATGGGCGGTATCGGCGCGGCTAGATGTGGGATCTGATTTGGTCGTTTTGTTTTCTGTAGTACTATTGTTTTGCGGTAACGTGGAAGTGTTGTGAACTCGTTGATGACGGTGCTTCGACGGGACGGTGTATAGGCCGTGGCGTTCTGGTGCGGGAGATGGTGCAGTATAGCGATTGAAATTGACGAGATGATCAACCTGACGTTTGGAAGATTCTTAACTTACACGTAAAATAATACATGAGTTGTTCAAAGAGTGTGTCGGTTGAATGTTTTCAATACCTGAAGTCCAAATTCGTCGAACTAGTTCGGAATGAAGTGGGATAATAAGTTGCAAGTGTAGGTATTGATGGGACATTGCAGACTGTGCGGAGAGTGGCACGAATGAGTTCATTTTTGGCACCATTTGTGGCGTTGAGTATGTCCTGAAGATTGACACACTGGATACGATCATTTCTTGTAGGGTGGATCGAACCAGCAGTGTGCTGCTGTAGTACTAGAACGTGTCACGTGTCTCTCTAAGCTGAGCAAGCGTATCCAAACGTTGAGCATTCTGACGTCTCCGTTGAAACATGCACGAGGTAGCGGTGCGCGGCGCTCGGGCGTCTTGGCTCAATAATGAGGGGTGAAAGGACGGCCCCCTGCCCCAGGCACGTCGTAAACATTTTAGCCCCACCAAACATCGCTCATGGGCCAATTTTCCTTCCTCGCAGCCAGAGACACAGCAACACACACCGCCGCACTAGACGACCCTGCAAATTGCCCAAGCCCGGCGTACGGGCCCTAGCACCACACAAATCCTCTTCCTGCGCGTCATCCTCGCTGTCGCACACGCGCAACATTTCCACCACTCCCCAAGCCGGCCTGCTCAGTCCCTTGCCTGAGAAGGCCTATATCTTCAGCCCGGGGCCGTCCCCCACGAATACCACACCCACGCACAGCCAACATGTCTGTCCTACCCGCAGAGGTCCACACCGCGCTTGCGAGCCTGCTACAGGGCCTGCAATCGCCCGACAATGTCCAGCGAACGGCTGCCGAGACGCAGCTGAACGAGGAATGGGTGGCCCAGCGGCCCGAGGTGCTCCTGATGGGCCTCTCGGAGCAGATTGAGCTGGCGCAGGACACTTCTGTAGGCCATATTAACCCCGAGGAGATGCTGACACGCGCTAATAAATTCGTAGACGCGAACCTTCGCAGCCGTCATCTTCAGGCGCCAATCCTCGAAGCCGCGAAAGGCTGCCTCAGGCCAGACCTCGGACCTGTTCTTGACACTCAACGCGCCCGAGCGAGAGGCCATCCGCGCAAAGTTGATTGCGTGCTTGGCCAACGAGACAGACAACTCGGTCCGTGGCAAGATCGCCGATGCGGTTGCAGAGCTGGCGCGACAACACACAGACGAGGGTGAATAGTGACGCTGCAGATTGGCTGGAACACACACTGACGAGTGTAGGTGTCGCATGGCCAGAGCTACTAGGCGCGCTCTTCCAGGCAAGCCAGTCGCCAGACGCAGCACAGCGCGAAACCGCCTTCAGGATATTCTCCACCACACCACAGATCATCGAGAAGCAGCACGAGGACGTGGTCGTCACGGCCTTCAATGGCGGATTCCGGGACAGCGAGACCTCCGTGCGTCATATTAACACTGATGCGCGAATTGTAGCTTACGGTTGACTAGGTACGAATTGCGTCGGTTGAGGCTTTTGCGTCCTTCTTCCGCTCCATCACCAAGAGGACGCAGTCGAGCTACTTCACACTGATCCCGGAAATCCTGAACATCCTTCCCCCGATCAAGGACTCCGGCGATGCTGAGCTGCTCACCAAGGCTCTCATCTCTCTCATCGACCTTGCGGAAGTTGCGCCCAAGATGTTCAAGCCCCTCTTCAACAGCCTTGTCCAGTTCAGCATCTCTGTGATCCAGGACAAGGAGCTCGGAGAGACTGCTCGTCAGAATGCGCTTGAACTCATGGCCACATTCGCAGACAACGCACCGCAAATGTGCCGAAAGGACCCCAACTTCACGAACGACATGGTCACCCAATGTCTGTCACTCATGACCGATGTCGGAGCGGACGATGACGATGCGGAGGAGTGGAACGTCTCAGAAGATCTCGACGAGGAGAGCGACTCGAATCACGTTGCTGGAGAGCAGTGCATGGATCGCCTGGCCAATAAGTTGGGTGGACAAGCCATTCTCCCTCCCACGTTCAACTGGCTGCCACGCATGATGACCTCTTCAGCATGGCGGGACAGGCATGCTGCACTCATGGCAATCTCAGCCATCTCCGAAGGATGCCGGGAGCTGATGGTCGGAGAGCTCGACAAAGTCCTTGATCTCGTTCTTCCAGCGCTTCGAGACCCACATCCCCGTGTGCGATGGGCTGGATGCAATGCCGTTGGGCAGATGAGCACCGACTTCGCTGGAACCATGCAGGAAAAGTACCACCAGGTCGTGCTACCGAGCATCATCCCCGTCCTTGAGTCTGCAGAGCCTCGTGTACAGGCACACGCGGCAGCAGCACTTGTCAACTTCTGCGAGGAGGCGGAGAAGAACATCTTGGAGCCATACCTTGATCAGCTTCTGAACCACCTTCTCATGCTCTTGCAAAGTCCAAAGCGCTTCGTACAAGAACAGGCTTTGTCAACTATTGCGACTGTTGCCGACTCAGCTGAAGCCGCCTTCTCCAAGTACTACGACACCCTCATGCCTCTTCTTTTCAACGTCCTGCAAGAAGAACAGTCCAAGGAGTACCGACTGCTACGTGCAAAGGCCATGGAGTGCGCCACTCTCATCGCTCTTGCCGTCGGCAAAGAGCGCATGGGTCAGGACGCGCTGAACCTGGTCCAGCTTCTGGGACGAATCCAGAACAGCGTAACGGATGCCGACGATCCACAAGCTTCATACCTGCTTCACTGCTGGGGACGTATGGCCCGTGTGCTTGGACGCGAATTTGTTCCCTTCTTGGCTGGTGTCATTCCACCCCTGACCGAGCTTGCTGGAGCCAAGGCTGATATCCAGCTTCTCGACGACGAAGACCAAGTGGCACAGATTCAGGATGAGGAGGGCTGGGAGCTTGTGCCGTTGAAGGGTAAAGTCATTGGCATCAAGACCAGCATCCTGGACGACAAGCACATGGCCATTGAGCTCATTGTCATCTACGCACAAGTGCTTGAAGATGCTTTCGAGCCTTATGTCAACGACATCATGGAGAAGATCGCACTTCCTGGCTTGGCCTTTTTCTTCCACGACCCCGTCCGAGTTGCATCTGCGAAGTGCGTACCTGCGCTGTTGAATGCGTACAAGAAGGCACATGGGCCCGAGTCGACACAACTTGGTCAGCTGTGGGAACGCACAGTCGAGCGCGTTCTTGAGGTCCTGAGCACCGAGCCTGCCATCGATACCCTCGCCGAGATGTACCAGTGCTTTTACGAGTGCCTGGAATGCATTGGCCGGAATTGCCTGACAAGCGCACACATGGCTACCTTCATCGAGTCGGCCCGCAGTGTGCTGCAAGACTACCAGGAGCGCGTCAAGGAGCGATTAGAAGAGCAAGCTGAGAACGAGGATGGCGAGGAAGCTTCAGAGGAGATGCTCTTCGCCATCGAGGACGACCAGAACCTGCTCTCCGACATGAACAAGGCTTTCCACACTATCTTCAAGAACATGGGCACGGCTTTCCTGCCACACTGGGAGCTCCTCATGGAGTTTTACACAATGGCCGTTGTCAATAAGGATCCCACACAGCGTCAATGGGCAATCTGCATCTTCGACGACGTACTGGAGTTCTGTGGCCCCGAGTCGTGGAAGTACAACGAGCGGATAATGCAACCGCTCATCGACGGCATGCAAGACGATGTACCCGCCAACCGACAAGCCGCAGTCTACGGCGTAGGCGTCGCAGCACACAAGGGCGGCGACGCATGGTCAGACTTCGCCGCAGCCTCGCTACCAACTCTCTTCCAAGTTACACAGCGACCAAACGCCCGTGACGACGACGACATCTTCGCAACGGAGAACGCTTCGGCCGCCATCGCTAAGATCCTGCACTACAACGCCGCAAAGGTACAGAACTGGCAAGAAATCGCAGCAGCGTGGCTCGACACATTGCCCATCACAAACGACGAGGAAGCAACACCCTACGCATATGCTTTCCTAGCACAGATGATCGAGCAGTAAGTCCTACTCACCCGCACCGACCCTTGCAATGACGCACAGCTAGCTAACAAGTACCGACAGACAAAACCAAGCCGTCTTCTCACAGCCCGGCAAGGTCTTCACCTTCGTCGTGCAGGCCCTCGAAGCCGAGACCCTGCAGGGTCAGACGGCGACTAAAGTCGTCGCGAACGTCAAGGCGCTCATACAAGCTACCGGCACAAATCTCGCACAGGCAGCTGCTACACTGACGCCAGAACAGCAGCGCACGGCGCAGGCTTATTTCAGCTAGGCGCTGGGTGGCTTTAGAATGGAGCATAAACTTGATTTGGGCGGGTGATGAAGTCGGTTGGGGTGAAGGGTACGGTGCACATGGGGCAAGGGATTGTGCTGTAGAGGATGTGGATGTGAATGTACTGTTTTGGATGGACAAGGGGAAGAGGAGAATATGGGGTGCTGTGCTGTGCATCTGGAGTAAGGCTGTTACTACATGACTGATTCCCCTGCTTTCACATTCCCCTCTCGCATGGACATATAGATGGGATAGCAATGCATTTTCCCAAACAACAAACATTATATGAACACTGCGTTGAGTAATCGAGGTGAAAGGAGCAAGACCGTGCTTCCTAGGTATTGCTCATATGCTGCAACTATAACAAGACTACAATCGTATCGTGTATCCTGAACGCCAAACCGCCCGCTCAATATGAACATGATATCCGAAGAGCAACCAACATGTCTACGCACCCTCGCTTCCAAACTCCTTAGTCCAGTCCGCGCTCCTCGTCAAATCCTCCTTGCTAACCGTCGGTCTCGACGCTTTAATCGCCTTAACAAAGTCGCGCACCTTAAGCGGTGGCTCCAGCAACTGATCGCCCTCGAGATCCGTCCAGCTCTTCTCCTGCGCCTGCGGATCACCCGGTGAACACGGCGTCCACTTTGTCTCGCCGTCGACCTGCACCTCCTTATAATGCGTGGCCGTCTGAATAAGCCGTACAGGCTGCATCAGCGCATCCTGCACCGCAATACTAATATCGGACCCGGAGTACCCCTCGCTCAGGTCCGCCAGCGTGCGATAGTCCGTCTGACCGAGTTCGCAGGGCGTGGTACCGACCGCGAGCTCGAACATCTTCATGCGCGCGGGCAGGTCCGGGAGAGAAATGTGGACGCGGCGCTGGAAGCGGCGGCGGATGGCGGAGTCGAGTTGCCAGGGTATGTTTGTTGCGCCGAGGATGAGGACGCCTTTGGAGTCTTTGCCTACGCCGTCCATTTGCACGAGTAGCTCGGTTTTGATGCGGCGCGAGGCTTCGGATTCGCCTTCGCCGCGGGGGCCGCAGAGGGCGTCGATTTCATCGATGAAGATGATGGAAGGCTTGTTTTCGCGGGCCATGCCGAAGAGTTGCTTGACGAGTCTGAGGGAGTACGTTAGCATCAGATGAGATAATATGGGGTATGTAGGAAAAGGTTAGGGGTACGTACCGTTCTGATTCTCCCATCCATTTGCTGACCAGGTCGGAACTTGAGACGCTGAAGAATGTGCTGTTTGCTTCTGTTGCGACGGCCTTTGCGAGGTAGCTCTTACCGGTACCCGGTGGCCCGTAAAGCAATATGCCCTTCCATGGTTGTCGCTTGCCGGTGAAGAGGTGTGGGAATTTGATGGGTAATATTACGGCCTCTTTCAGCGCTTCTTTTGCCATCTCCAGACCTGCGACGTCTTCCCATCGAATGTTGGGCTTCTCGGTGAGGATGGCGCCTGATAGTGCACCTCGAAGCTTCTTTGAGTCGGCGTCGCCCTCGTCTTCGTCATCTCTGCCGTAAATTAGTGTTAGTCTTGCCGTTGATATGGGCTAGTACGCACTTTCCGCCCTTGCCACTTCCTCCAGACGAAGTCCCGTTTGAGCCCATAGCTGCCGGCTTCTTACGATTCGAATCGTCGTTCTGGTTCAGATGTTGCTTGAGCTTCTCGGCGCGCTCCATGTATTCAGCGACCTTTCCCCGGATCATGTCCTTGGATTTCTGGTTCTTCTCCCCTGTTGATAGTAAGTGTGCTGCCTACCTCGGTCTGTATGGACATGGGATGGAAACTTACACTTGAGAGCGAGCATGAATAGCTCGACTATACGTGGTTAGCATGATCCTACTCCTGGTTTCTCAACTATGACGTACGAGCACTGTAGTACATCTGGTATGCCTTCTCATATTCGCCCGCGGTATCGGTCTCGATGGCCTTCTTGACCGTGTCAATGGCCCGGCCCAGGAAGTCGGCGTTGCTCATCCTCTGGCTTTGGCTGGGCTACACGCCTCAGCAAGCGTTCTGTGCGGTAGGAAGGTAGTGCGACGTGGATATGGCGCGTGGGCACTCGATGTAGGTACGTGTAGTGACGATGAAGGCGCTCGACGCGGGGCTATCGCAAGCGGTGAAGGCTTCGTTGTGGCGTTGATGGCGGTTGGATCGGTGGAGTAGAGCTGCTCTCGAGTGCTGGAGGTGATATACAGCAGGGAAGAGGCGGAGCGAGTCTTTGTGTATCGTGGAGTTCGAGTGTTTCTCTGCGGGTGGTGGTTGCCATGGGTCGCTTGAGCCGCTAAGGCCCCGCAATTCACCTAGGCTGCATCGAGGTAGCGGGATATGTCACCTTCGCGTGCTTCTTTACGCGACGAAACTTCTCGACCGCCGTTACTCAGCATCACCAAAGCCATGGGAGACGTCCAGAAGAAGCTGCAGGAGCTCTCTGACAGCTATCAGACGCTGCAAGGAGGTTGGTAGTCTCGGCATGTGGTAGAATGTTCACTGATGGCGGGGCAGAACTTTCGACCGCCGTGGAGGCGCGTCAGAAGCTCGAGTCGCAGCAGCAGGAGAACGCTACTGTCAAAAAGGTACGGACTTGGAAGCTGGGGATGAGGGCGGTAGTTCATCGTCATTTTAGGAATTCGACATCCTCGACGACGATGCGAACATCTACAAGCAAATCGGCCCAGTGCTGCTGAAGCAAGACAAAACGGAAGCAGTCATGGCTGTAAATGGCCGCTTGGAGTTCATCGAGAAGGAGATGTGAGCCTCACATGATCAGTTGGCTGGAGAGATTAACCACTAATACGCAGCAGCAAACGCATAGAGACGCAGATCAAGGGCATCCAGGACAAGGCGGAAAATGTTAAGACAGAGGTAGAACATTCATACCTTACCTTTTAAAACTCTAAACTAACTTCGCTATAGATCATACAAATACAACAATCAGCGCAGCAGCAGCAACAGCAGCAACAGCAAGCAGTAGCCGCATAAAAGGCTTACGAGTAAAAGAAATGAGATACCCATACTAGTAACAACTTTTCGAACACCAGTAACACCTCGACTGATCTGTCGGTCGGTCTTCTGAGTATCCTTACTGGCGCGCCAACCAGGCCAACAATGTGAGCGTGTGCCTCGTCTACGGGCTTTTTGAAAGTGTCAGTGGAGAGATATGTGCACGCCTATGGCCAGGCTTATGCTGGCGTGATCCGGGGCTGAACGCTTAAAAAGGACTATGTCACCCTGAACCAGAAGCATCGTTTGTCACAAACGTTCCGGGTAAGACTCGTTGAAATGTGGGGTAAGACGATTCGGCATTAGGGAAACACGATGCACAATCTTGCGTTAATGTCTCTTCGTTCACCGATGCTCTGGCCGACTCACATCGCCAACACACGAACTGTAAATACTGCTACAAAAATTGATAGATTACGAAGCGTTCTGGAGGGTAATCACCGTGCTGCGGCTGATCAACCGTTACTGCTACAAAAAGGGAGTCGCGTGCTGCAAAAGAAGGGAGCAAAAAGACAAAAACATACAACAGCGGGTATTCGCCAGTGGTCACCCACCTGACTACTAATCTGCCGGTACGTTGCTTATCTGAAGCAGAGCAAACGGGATGCGGAGGTCTCAACGTCCTATGGTCGTATGTGACAGATTTGCTGCTGATAGATTCTAACTACTGTTAGGAAGCAGATATGCACCGCCGTTTCTATCGAAAAGCCAAGTCAGATCAAGCTCTCGATTAGGGTACTAGGCATATGTACCATGTCGATCGACCACATATTTGCCTTTTTCGTTTCGAAGGTGGTAAGATAATCTTGGATCTCTCAGCCCAGCCCGGCCATTTCTGACATATCCTCCAATCTAGAAGTGGGCTATATCTATAGTTACAGACTCACTCGCAGTCGACTAATCCGGCGACCTTCAGTCAGAGAAGCCTCCAATGTTGACAACAAAGCTTGGTTGAGAGTAAGCAACATATATTAACTGCTGTGCGACCGCAACAATTCCAATGCCGCAGGGGGACGCGAGCTTGCCTCACGACTCTTGGATTGAATAGCTGGTTGAGCACACTTATGTTTGAATGCAATAAAACCCACAGTATTCGACTCGATGGATTGACTTCAGTATCGAGGTCTTGAATATAGTCGCGAGAGGTCTTCAGATTTTTCAACGACGACATTAATGACCAGCGTAAATCCTCAGAAGCTACCACCCCTCTCCCATCATTAGTTTCTAAATGCGTCCTCTTCTCCACTCTAAACTACCATCAGCTTACCACACTACGAGACGGAGGACCAGCTTCTCATCCGCATGCAGCTTCATGAGACCAACGTCCTTCCCACGGTAGGCATCTTCCTCTCTTGATTGGATTAATGCCGCATTTTCGGTGTGCCAAAAGTCTCTTTTGGGCGCTCAGTTCCGGAACACTTGCCTCCCAGCGACGATGCTGACCACAGATCGAGAGGGCGACCAGTCAGACATCGAACCTTGGGGATTGAGGAGCAGGTACGTATCTCAGCGGCCAGTATAAAAGCCCACGGCGACGTCGTAGGAAAACGCATCCAACAAGCTCCAGCACCAATCACTCTTCCTTCGCCCAAATCAACCCACTACCACCCTCAGATCTTCCACTCCTCCACTCATCATGCGTTTCTTCAACCTCGTCATCTCCTCCCTTGCGGCCATCGCAGCCGCTTCTCCCAACAGTCTCGCCACCCGCAACAGCGAGCTTCTCGCGGTCAACAACGCTGAAGTCGCAGAGACCATCTAGTTCGCTGCCCTCGCCGACGGCTGCAGTCTCATCAGCTGCGCTTCCGTCATCGCTAACGTGGCGTGTATCGCCGCTGCGATTGCCGCTGAGGCTCCGACCGCGGGCGCAAGCACGGTTGCTGTCATTGCTTGTGTGAAGGAGGGGTTCGAGAAAGTAAGTCGGAGGTGGTGGAGGAGGGTTCGGTGGGTGGGTATGATGCTAATGTAAGTAGGTTTGTGGATATGGGGCGTGTATGCCTGGCTTGAGTGACTTCTTGAGGAATAACAATGTTTGCCCAAAGTAAGGGTTGGGTGGCGGAGATAATGATGGTGATGGGGCAGGGTAGTGGTGTTGGAGAGATTTGATGCGAGTGAGGGTGTCGTTGAGGCGGCTAACTAGATACGATCGTTTGGTATAGAGGTACAGAAGACGATGAATGCATCTGTCGCTGAAGAAGCCTCATTCTCTCATGTTCAAATCTGATAGTGACTTTGAAGTAAGCAAAAGATGCCATGTGGGAAATACCATGATGCGATGATACCAGGAAGGAGGGTACCTGTTGTGAGGCTACCTGCGGCAGTGCAAAGCTTTTACGTCACTGGTTCAACTGCACGGCTGATTAAGGTATATATGAAAGAATCATGGTTGCTGCCTATCCATGACCCGCTCTGTCTGCCGCGATGAGCCCTTATCGAAGGCGTGCGCAAGCTAACAGTATAATTCTCGGCAAGATGTTGTTGATGAAATCGAAGAAAGAGAGTTCGTTGACTGATTAGGCATATATCTACTGGATGGACCATGGTCTCAAGCCACGTCAAACTGATGGCGAAATCCGCGTAATTTTTCCGAGAGGGCCTGGCACGCCTGGGTCCGAAGTGCATTTTATAGAGGACAGCCCCACTAAATTTTGGTTCCGTCCCCACTGGTACCTAGGGTACCATAGTTTTAAAAACGCAACACTGAGCCGAGTGGTTGGGGGAAGCCTTGGGTACTCCGACAACCGCAGAGTTCAACCCCACAGAAATCCAAGGTTTGCACTGCATCTTCTAAATGAGCTCACAACCTTTCCATAAGTTTTAGGCACCTGTGGAAACATATCAAACTTGTCTACCATAGGTCCCATATCTCACGTTCCATATCTTACGAGCCGGTGGAAATACCCAGTGTCCACTGTGAACCAGGATTGCCTCGCATGCATATGTTGGTCTATGAAGTATGGTTCTCTTGGGTCACCCAAACAGTAAGAACACGCAGTACCCGTGGTACAGTATTACCAATATTTTCTCAAAGTTTTCTCAAGGTTATAAAGTAATTACCTCTACTCGCCCTCTTCCTCATTCACTCCCACTCATTCTTTGAATTCCGCCCCAAATGACCGGACCAACAGGGAACTCCACAGCATTCAAGATCGCCTGCGGTCTTGAGATAGAGTAAGTTCCAACCTCAACCCACTCATTATTTTATGCTCATTCGATGATCCAGTCCAGTCGATCAAATCGTTCAGTTGGTGGTCGGTTCGGAAACACCAACAATATTGCAAATTTCCCGTGGCCGCATCCCCAGTTCATCCGAATTCCTCCAACGTGCTCTGGATCCTGCTTGGACCTCAACTCGCGACGACCCTTTTACTTTATTGCTGCCCGAGTTTACGGTCGATGAAGTATATCTCTATATCATGTGTAAGTGATCAGAATCTCCTCGCGAGATGTATACGCAGTCTTTGTTCTCAGGTGTGAGTCGAGACAAGATATGACAAACTGGCTCTACGTGGCGATAGGGTTTTGAGACAGCTCGCTGACCAAATGTGCCTACTACAGGGTGCCACAACCGAAGAATCGAAATCCCGCTGTACTACTACAACCCCAACCACACCTACGAAGTCCGCGCCGCCAAAGCAGAAAAGGTCTACACTACGATCGCAAATGCCTACGCCTTCAGCATACATCTCCTTGACGATGTGTATGGGAATGACCTTGTCACGCACTTAGCCGAAGCTACCGTTGCCAGTGAATACTGGGGACTAAGCTCTACTGTCCTCAAGGTACTCTACGATAACACCAACTCGGGTTCTGCGAAAGCGCGACAGTTGCTTGCTGATGTTGTGGCATTGGTGGCGTATGACGACCAAAGAGGATCAGTTGGTTGGGAGTCGATGATCAGAGGGTGTTCGCATGAACAATTGGAGGATATCATGCTGGCTGTGGTGAGACATAGGGGCCGGAATTATCGTCGTCCCCAGTACCTACCGTGGGTGTCCGACCCAGCGCACTACTTCGAAAGGAAAGGAAAACAAGTTGGAAAGAACAAGGAAACTAGCGAGGATCGTGCCCACGCAGAACGCCTGGAAGTTGTTCTACTGAGCGCTGAAGAAGCCTCACGCTTGACAGTGCGTCTCAAGAATACCGATGCTGAGAACGTGCCGGCTCTCTACATAGAAGAAGTACGCCAAGGATCGTTTACGGCGAAGTCCAAAGCCGCAATAGAACCTCGGTTCTATCGCGGAAGGGAGGGCTCTTTCTTGTAAGAGAAGTGAGCAAAAAGATGGGGCATGCATGTAGGGCATGCATGTAGGGCATGTTTGAGACAAATTGCAGGTACTACGATATATAGAGAGGCAAGTGTTCAGAATGTTCATTCGACCACGATAACTTGCAGCGCAATTTTCAAAGCGATCGGTGAAACACATAGGCAAAGTCGAACAACATATGAGGACACGATTTTTCGCGACTGGGACATCACCTATGGGAAAATACCGAAGTTTGAAAGGATGAGAATGCGACCCCGTGATACCATTTACATACTACTAGCTCCCAAATTCAACCATGCCCAAAAGACCCTACGTGATGTCCATCAAGTTCGTGGATCAAGCCCTGATAGCCTCCTCGTGCTCCTCTTCCGCGTAATGATACGCCGCACCCTCCAAATGCGTCCACCAGCCTTCACCATCCACCTTCCGCACGCGCACCATCGCCGCCACAGCGTCCATCAAGAACGTCTTTGGAAACCACACCAGCACATCCTCCAGCTCCGCATCCTCATCCTCGCCCAGGGTGTATGCATACATGTCCGCGAGTAACGTTCGCATCCGGCTGTGTCCTGCCGTCTGGTCGTACACAAGCGGGATGACGGTGTCGAAGGACAGCTTTCGCGTACGAATGTGCTGGTAGGTGAAAGAGTCCATGATCGCGTTGCAGAAGGATGGATGAATGACTTTCTCGCCGAAGATGTACGCGCGTGCCAGGAAAGTGAATACATCTTCTTCTGGCAATGGTATGACTTGCGTGTAGAGCCATTGCGTGAAGGCCTTGACGACGTCGAGGGTGGGTAAATTGCCGTTTGGTCCGTCCTTGAAGCTAATCGTGCGGTCTGCGATCGTCGCACCATAGACGTACTTATCTTCGAAAGTGCGACGATCGTTTCGGAAATACTCTGCAAAGTAGTCGCAGTCAGAGGTGAGGAGCCCTTGGTGCGCAGTGACGAAGTGGGTGTTGTCAGACGTGAGGCGGATCATTATGTCCGGCGTGTCGATAACGACCTGCTTCGGAGCAGGTGCACGATTTACCTAGCGTTCGGTGGGCTTCTTCACTTTGACCTTGACTTCTTCGCATTTGCCCTGAGCACCCTCGACCTTCGACTGGGCAGTACTCGACTCTTCATGCTGGAGCGCCTCGAAGGTTTCAGTGATGCCCAAGACCTCCGCATCCTGCCCGTCGTCGTCTTCATTGGACCATACAGTCTGGGGGTCTTCGAGCTCCTCAGATAAACCACGCGAGCCAAACACCGCGCCCTTAGTATTCGCATCGGTATCTAGCTCGCTCTGGATTTTTTCGGGTTCTTCGTAGAGCTTGTCATCGGTGCCAGGCGCAGCATTGGTGCTAAGGTTGCCGAAGGACTGCTAATCTTCTGTCTTCTTGTGGGCGCCCTTTCCCTTCTTCTTGTCGTTCTTTTTGTTTTTGGTGATTCCACCCGGTGCCCAAGACATGATGGTAGTTGTAACGGTTTGGGCCATGCCCAACCGCTAGTAACAGGTGGGATAGCTCATGTGTGGCTATCTATATATGCAGCTCGGCCCACCGCAGATAGTCAATCAAGCGCATGTCCTCTCCTCACTCATCCTCTAGTTACACCGTTACAGTAGTGCTTCAGTGAGTGGGAGGAAGCGATGTGTCACGACAGGACTCGAGTTGTGTATGCAAGCGGTCCGGGGTTGCGTGTGTAAAGAAGTGTTTCGTTGACGGGAGTGGATGCGAGTATTCTGGGCAAGGAAGAATTAGCTGAGAGAGGGAGCTAGGATTTATATAAGCAATGGAGAGATCATTAGCGGTGAATGTCCCTTGGTGGTTAGCACGAGCTGCTCCGTCTGCCTGATTCACTTTGGCTTCCGGTAGCTACTATACAAAAAAGTCAGAGAGTGTAGAGTGACACCATTCAACGTATCGAGCCTTTAGTGTTTCACTGCTTGCTATTAAGGACAAAGCCAGGTGTTCCGTTTGAGACGATCAGGCACCAAAACAATCGTGAAAACCTTAATCACGCCTACTCGTAAGCCTCCATAGACTCTGTCCACGGCCTTGCCATATTTTCTCTCCTCACCTTGATCGTTGCACGAAGAACATCCGCCAACGCCTCGTGTGGCAGCGCATCAAACTCTTTATTCCAATCTGGCGCATCGTAAGCGCTATAGGCGTACATATCCACTAGCAATCGTCTCCCCGGGCTTCCTTCTGGCGTACCATCGTAAATGATGTTGAATGCTTCAGCGCATGGATAATCAGGAGCGTCTGCTTGTACGGCGGCAATAGTCTCAAGGATTGATCGCTTGTACTTCTCGTCCATCATCTTTTCGCCGAAGACGTATGCGTTGGCCTGTTGATTGGGTGACAGAGCTTAGTGGATATGCTCTGAGTGATGGTGGTGCTGTTACTCACGAGATCGATCCATATCGGGTCACTCTTGGTGCCGTTGATCTCATCAGCCTCTCTTGTGGGTATTGTCCCAGCATATAACCATTGCGCATACGTCTTGACATCTATTACCGGGTAGGTCTTCATTTCAATAGTATCCGGATCCTCGCGCATCGCTGACCACTCCGGCTTGATGATACGCTTGAAAAATTCCGAGCTTTGTGAAAGCACGTCTTGGTGGATTTGGAGTACGATAGCGTCGCTTCCTTGTCCCGCGACCACTTTGAGGATCTTTCCGCAAAGACTGATCGTGTGAGTCAGCCTGATATATCTGTGCTCTTCAATTTCGGATGAGATCCAGGACATCCAATAAAGTAAGTGGCGCGTGTTGGCACAATATCGTCGGCTCAACACTGTCGTCTGTTATTGAGCACGAATCCATAACTCGATGCCACCTGTCCCCACGATCCTGAAAATCTTATCGCGATTGCTCATTCAACGTGTTGAGAGGAGTGCTGCACTTACTCGAAGGCTTCGGACAGTGGAACGCGCGCGTTATACGGCTCCATATTCTCGTCGTTTTCCGTGTCCTGTCCGTTTTCAGAGTCGCTGAACGGAAGCATGTCCATGCTTAATTGCTGTGTAGTGGGTAGCTATGGTTGGTGAAGGTGTAAGCGTGCAGCTCATGTAGATGAACGCATGACACGTCGTTGGTGTTGTGATTGGGCGTGTGGCTGTGCCGCTGCAGGCCTAGGGCCCAGGCAACGTGGGGACCCCTAACCCCAGGCTATTTAGAGTGCCGTGTCCCGCACACGTTTGGTGTCGTTGTGACATGCTCACAATCTTGATTCCAGATTGAAGCATGCTGCCTTTGAAGCACACAGCGGAAGCCGAATCTTGCCCCGACGCTGCTGGGAAATGATTATAAATATACAAGGCAACAATATTCACACCGGAAACGTTGAGGATATCAGCCATGGTACAAATGCGACTCATAGCCTCATCAACCATGCATACCAACGAAGCGTACCCGACATCTTCCGCCCTCGAAACCAACTTTCAGTATAATCGAGACATAGCCGTGGATGTTCAATAGACGATGTTCACACCGGAAGGCGCATCGTCACCCATGCTAGACCTCGCTAACTTCTGTCGTGTGCTGCAAACTCATAATGTTCATAGCAACCAGAGCCCGCGTTAATAGGCTCCTTTCCAAGCAAGGCTGTGAATATGGCTGGTGTGCGACGTCACACAGCAAAATCGCCAGACGTTTCGTTCTTCGAGAGCTACGACCAAAGACGAATTTCGACGTGACCAGCATTAGATCTCCAGATCCACACGATGCAGCTCAGCAATGCTTTCGACATATTTGTCGTGTAACGTGAGCGTTTCATCATCATTGATCTTCGAAATCGGCCGTATGAGCTTGACGCGCGACATCATTGTGTGACTGAGCAGCCAGCTACATGCGTGTGGCCACGATGCACCTCTGAGATGTTCGAGATGCTCGTCATCGAACACGACAAGCTCATCTACCCTCATGATAAGTGTAATGTCTTCAAGGGCAATCGTTTCCAAGCACGGCCAGATATCGGGAAATGTATCCGGAATCGTGGCTTCGTCAAGTGAGAATCCAGAGAGTTGTAGCGTGCGGAGTTTCTTGAGTGTGAGATTTGGCAGCATCCAGTCTAGTATTGTTCCCTTGGAGTCGGACATCTCCATATCGGAAAATTGGAGTTCACTGTCGATTTCCATAGCGTCACGTAGCTCCAGGTGTCGGAGTTCACGGAGATTGTTGAGCGCACTTGTCCAGTGGCGAACGTAGGCAGCACTTCCGGTGTCCCCTTCCCAATCTGAGCTGCCATGTGTTCCTGCGATACCCTTGATAGTCAGACAGAGGCTCGTGGTGTTGAGAAGATGTGGCTGTAGGCTCCGACGATGACTCAAACTGAGGAGACGGTTTACTGTCGCAAAAGAGTTGAAGTTGTCCATGTTTGCCATATAGATCTGAAGGTGCCGCACCCATGGAGGGGCTGTCTTGAGTACAACGGAGCTAGCCCATGCCATGTTGACTGCTGAGTCTTCCACATAGCGTGGTTCAGGCTCGCTGACTACGTCCCGGCCATGTTGACGCACGAAAGTGTGAGTATATGTTGGAGATGGCTGATGTGCGATCTCACAGCATCCGACCGAAATGGTATCGAGATTCTTGAAGCGGACGAAGACCTGGTTCCATGAGCTCTCTGCTGATCGTAGTAAGCGATACCATGATCGATTATCTGTAAATGGCTCTACTATTGCTCGGTACTATACAGTAATTAGTATATACGCTGCTTGTAATCTTGGTGCTGGCCATACAAAGTCGTCTCCGTATTGGCGCTGCTGGTCCGTCATCTCGCTAGCACTTGCGATCCTGAACTTGGACCACAGACGCTGCATCGTAGCTTCTTCCAAGTGATGAGCAAAGGGGTTGTCTGACCCAATTTCCCATCTCACTGCTGGTGGAACCTACTCAGATTAGCTTTGTATCGCGATGCTGAGAGTCACTCACTTGCACATTGACATGCTTCACGAGCTTGAGAAGTTTTTGATTGCATGACTCAACTGTAAAACACTCTAAGTGACTGGACATGCCTAGAGATGATATCAAAAGTCAGTGTTCATCTCTCAGCCACTTCGTACATGGTTCTAACATACCCACAAGTACGTGCATCAAAGCCATGTCCCGGAACATATACTCAGGAACCCATTCTCGTAGGCAAGAGTGTGCAAGATTCGCGCTCTTGAGATGCTTTTTGCATCCTGGCAGCAGAGTGCCGCGCTCGGGTGCTAGGTGTGATACGATGAGTCGCCGCAGTTCAGAAGGCAGAGTGTTGAGGGCCGGCTGAGGCTTGCTAGCAATGCCACCAGAGTTGCCATTTAGATCCTGGACAGTGACCATGATGTAATCACACTCAGCGTGAGATGCTGTATTGCAATACAGCCCGTACGACGTGATATGACTATGATCGTCTAATGCCTACGAGCACGGTTTGACTTGCTTTTGACGGTACGTTCGGTGTTGCATTGACGGAGTTGCGGCCTCGAAGCTCTAGCGCAGGTTGCGAAGACCTCCAAGCGTCTTCCAAATTCCCCCCAAGAAAGACCAGGATGAGAAGGATAAATATGGTGAAGGTGTGGTAGGTAAAGTTACTCAGCGGGTCTTAGCTTCCCCAGTGCATCCTCGATCGCCTCGGCTAATCGCGGTTTACAGCCACCGGCACTCTCTGATGCTCCTCCGAACTGCGAATGTTCTTGAGGGACAATTCTTGGGTTTCGAATTCGTATAAGTTTGATTCCTCTTCCAAATTGCCCTTCAACTGCCTAAGATGCCTCTTCTTCGACCTAGCCCGCGGCTCTTCGTCCGACCTACACAACGATGCGCATACTCAAGCGCACAAATACCAGCACTGAACGTCACGAATGTGCCTGCGCCACACTCAGGAAGCATTCGTATACTCTCGCTGAACCGACCCGCAGCCCGCAATGCAATCTCACGGCAATTGCTCGCGGAGCTGACCCACCAGGTCAACAGCATACACACTGAAGGAGAGAAGGGCTCAACACGGGCATTGATCTTGGCCAGCGATATAGACACAAGTTTCTGTGCAGGTGCAGACTTGAAAGAGCGAGCTACATTCACTCAGGAAGAGTATGATGATGCAAGAACTGGGCAGACATACAACTGACAGCGTTGTAGCACGGCAAACTTCCTCACAACATTGCGAGGCACCCTATCCTCAATCTCGCAACTCTCCATACCTACGATCTCTGCGCTCGCTGCGCCCGCTTTCGGTGGAGGCCTCGAACTGGCCCTCACGACACATATGCGCATCTTCGCATCCACGGCGACCGTTGCGCTTCCAGAGACACGCTTAGCTATCATACCCGGCGCGGGAGGAACATATCGCCTGCCTGCGCTCATTGGCTTGTCACGAGCACGCGACATGATTCTTACGGGACGGAGAGTCGGCGCGCCGGAAGCATACTTTCTAGGACTGTGCGATCGCTTAGTAGAGGTCACGCAAGAAGAGGCGGCGCAAGAGGGTGCGGCGCGGAAGAAAGTGTTAAACGAGGCGATCAAGTTGGCAAGGGACATATGCGAGGGCGGACCGATTGCTCTCAAGGCTGCGCTCGCGGCTGTGGAGGGATGCGCGCTGGGCGAAAAGGCAGAGAATGCTGCATACGAGCTTGTGGTGAAGACGAAAGATAGGGACGAAGCGCTGGTAGCATTCAGGGAGAAGCGGAAACCTGTGTTTAGAGGAGAGTAAGACGACAATGCAAAAAGAAGCTACTGCAGCTTTCGTTGTTTGTGCCAGCTACCTTCATGCATCTACCTCAACGACCCCTCTACATCTTCGCCTTGATCTCCTCCAGCAGCTTTGTCAGCTCGCCCTTATCCGCGTTCTTTGTAGGCCACCCGATGCCTAGACCTTCCTGCTCGTTTGGCTTTGGGATCAAGTGGAAGTGCACATGGTCGACCTCCTGGTGCGCGAGCCTGCCATTGTTCTGTAGGATGTTGTAGTTCTCAATGCCTTGCGCGACTGCGATTCGCTTGGTGACCGAGAGAACCTCGGAGAGCTGGTCGTCGGGGATATCGTGGAGCTTTGCGCCGTGGTGCTTGGGGATGATGAGCTGTGAGCGGTACTGGTCAGTAGACTAGTAGGTGAACAATTGGATTGGAAGTGCGACGCACTGAGTGACCTTTGCTCAACGGGCCAATGTCGAGAAATGCTAGGGTCTTTTCTGACTCGAAGATCTTCATCGACGGGATCTCGCCTGCAATACGATAAGTTTTGACACCGATGAGGGTAAGTGTGTTATGTACCCTTGATGATCTTGCAGAAGATGCAGGCAGCAGAGGACATTGCGGTGCTCAAGATGTGGAAGTTCTGGTTGGCTGAAGAAGTTGTGTTTGGAAAGTCAAGTTGTTAAAGCTATGGAGACGAGCCGAGCTTTGGGTAATGGTGGGGTGAGTGTGGGGTAGCTCCTTCCTTCTCTCTCCGCCTCAGTGACGTACGTCCAGAGACAGAGACAGTCGCATTCTGGCCGTCGACACGTAGAATAGTTGTCGTCAAGTAGATAAGCGAATCTGCACCAGCTTCTGGCCCTTCTCCCTTCTTCCTTCTTCCCTTGACCCTCCTCATGAAACTGTCCATTTCCAGTCACCGCACTCGAAGTTCGCATAGCATCTGAACTCGTTGCTCAGGCCCTTCGCATGCATGATCTCGTAGTCGGTAGTTTTCGTACCAACCTTGCTGTACAGCTTGGTAGTAATGAGACTCTCCATACGCTCTCCAGTACATACGAGGAGTCGCAAATCCTCAGACTTCCATGACTTGGCTAGCCAACGTACAGTGAGTGCAGCTAAACATCGTTGGTATGATTGAACGCAATTGAAAGTGAAGAGTGTATGTGTTTACCTTTGGTTTGACAGTCTTCGCTCAGGAAAGGCGGATCGCAGATGATGCAGTCAAACGAGCCTTTCAACTCTACTGGGAGCTGAATCGCCTTCTCGAAGTCGTACCGGACGAACTCTTTGAACACTGCAAAACGCTCGTCGATTTCCAGTAGCTTTATCTCTGGCCGGCACTTGTACTCTCCAGATGCCTACATTATTTTTAGCCTTCATTGTAGATAGCTTCAAAGTCAACATACGAGCAGGTTCTTCAGCTGAATGAAAGCACTCGGCGCAGATACGACTGCTATCTTGGTGTTGTCTGTGGCTCCTTCAAGTAACTGGCGAGCAAGTACGGTAGCAGTATCGTCGTTGTACCAGAACTGACTCGCGTTCCAATCTTCGGTGAACGCGTCCATCGACAGCTTGCCCTCGAATTCATCTTCAGCCTTACTCTTCAAGTTTTCGAACTGCTTCTGTCGCGCATCCCGCTCGCCGTAAAATTCTTTCAGTGCGTCCAGAGCACCGCCTGAGAGCTGGCTTCATTGATGAGCAGAGTGAGTGAATTCAGAGAGCGATACCTACGGCATCTCATCATCGTCTTCGATTGGTGCCATTTTGATTAGAGTTGACCGATTTTGACGCATCCACAGTCCCCGTCACATGCAACTGTACGTGCGACGATAGCGTCAACACTAATGCGGTTAGTCTGATCGATAAGACGCAGGGACGATTGCGCCGCGTCACTCAGGCACCATCTCATGTGCCCTTTAAACACAGCGCACATGGGCATCTGACTGGTCCTCGTCCGAGCCGAGCCTCATCACAAGGCGATATGCCTCAGACACGGCCCTGCGTGACTATCTGGAGCGTGATGCCTGGAGCTGCGCCTTGAGTGGCTGTGGCTCTCGGTCCTTTGATACACCTCCGACGTCCGTCCTCGTCTTCCTGTACAACATCCAACCTTTCCTCGGTCTCTCCGTATTGCATTCCCTAACCGCGGAACCTCTCGCCCACTCGATCCATTCCGACGACATTCTACGCCTCCACATTCATACCCAGCGGCAATTACCAGAGACCCGAGACCCCGACCTTCCGCATCCAGCAGAAGTGTATTCCGGTTAAGCGAATCACAACGAACAACGTGAAAGCGTGGAACAAGAATCGCCGCTGCGGCTGTGGGATCGACCCGCGAAGCTTGACAAGCTTGTACAACGTTATTTGCCCAAAGTAGTAGGCGTGTGTAGTGCATGATGCCGGTCCTGGTAGAGGCTGAGCAATGGATCCACGCTGTGAAGGAGGGAGTACATAATGCGGTCGCATCCCTCCAAGATGCTACTCCACAGACAACGGCCATGCCTTCTCTACGCACACTCAGCAAGATCGCCATCGGTGGTGCGCAAGTCCTTCTCGGAGGCGGACAGCGCGTGGTGGGCGACTTCACCCAGAGCTGCCCAATGCCGCAATTGAGTTGTCACAACACGACTGTCGTCGAGAACCTGTGCTGCTTCAATGCGCCAGGTGGACAGATCCTTCAGACGCAATTCTGGGACACAAACCCTCCCACTGGTCCGAGCGATAGCTGGACTCTTCATGGTCTCTGGTATGTATCTTAGGTCCACCCTTAGACTCAATTGCTAAGGCTCTCGAAGGCCCGATCGCTGTGATGGTACCTACGACGCAAATTGCGACTCCTCTCGCGCCTACACGAACATCTCCGCGATCATCAAATCATTCGGCGCAAACGAACTCCTCGATTACATGTCTTTATACTGGAAGGACTACCAGGGCAACGACGAGTCCTTCTGGTACCATGAGTGGGCGAAGCACGGCACATGCATCTCCACCCTCGAGCCCAGCTGCTACGACGATCACAAGGCCACTGAAGAAGTAGTAGACTACTTCCAGAAAGCCGTAGATCTCTTCAAGGGTCTCCCAAGTTACCAGTGGTTGAAAGACGCTGGCATCGAACCAAGTACGAGCAAGACCTACACATTCTCCCAGATCCAGTCAGCTTTGGCTGTGAACAGGCCCGGGGTGGAGGTTACATTGGGTTGCAAGAGTGGGTCCCTCAACGAGATCTGGTACCATTACGATGTTCGCGGCTCCCTTCAGACAGGCGAATTTGTCGTTGCAAATCCAGATGGGACGAAGTCTACCTGCCCCCAGACCGGAATCAAATACCTGCCCAAAGGCAGCAGCTCGACACCTCCAAAAACTACTACTATTGCTACTGGTGGTCCCCAGCCAACATCTGCACCTGGCACACCGTTCGATGGCCGTGGTTACCTCAACGTCTTCGTCAACGCTATCAAGAAGGGCTGCATCATCGGCAAGGGCACGTGGTACACCACTGGAACATGCGCAACTTTCACAGCGACAAGTTCCGACAATGGTTTCACGTTGACCTCCTCGAAGGGCAAGTGCGGTATTGTCGGCGGGGCGCTGACGTGCGATGGCAGTGTGACTTCTGCTACTGGCTTCACCAGTGCCGATGGAAATTTGGCTGCTGGCGGTAACCAGAATTGGAGTGCGGATGCGGTCGCAAGTGGAAGCACGCAGCAGACTGTGTACGCTGGTGGTGATCACAAGCAGACTTTCACCATTCAGTGGCAGAGCGTTTAAGTAGTTTCTTCACCTATTGAACTCATTCGTCTGCAGATCAATCCCTGTACCTTTGGCACTGCCACACTATGGTTTTTACAGTCATGTATTTGAGTCGTGGTACAATCGTTTCGGCGCATGGTGAATTACCTTCATCAAGTCTTGTAATTGTTCACTCACGTCACTTACGCTCGGAACGTTCCGATAGAACCACCAGAAGGTCGCAGCCTAGGCCAGTGCCACCGTATAGTGTATCGCTCTTGACTCACATCTCAAGCTTTGCAACCTGCTTGTCTTTTCTTCTACAAACACTTGTCCCGTCAAGCCTTACGAACGCTCACTCACTCTGCTTAACAGCCACTGCCAAACGCCTGCACAACTCAACATCATCGCAATGGACGCTGGTTGGGAAGAAGCTGAACGTATGGCTATGGCCATGACTGCCGACGATGCTCAAATGGCCGCCAAGTATCCCACACCAGAGACCATCGAACAGTGGAAGAAGCTCTTCGGATACTCGCACATGGAGGCTGTACGCTTGATTGGCGATCAGCGTGGCGACCGTAAGTCACATGTCACATACCTATGTAAAAGTACTAACGAAGCCTTGCAGTGACTCGTGAGCGCATCACAGATGATCACTGAGCCCTCATCCAGGACGAGAAAGAAGCCCTGGGCTACGACCGCGAAGCCTACGAGCACAGCCTCCAACTTCCCAAAGTCTTCAAGGCCAGAGCGCCACCATTCCTACCGCTGGTGCCGATGGTGAGTTGATGCTCTTATTTCGACTGGGCGGTCTGCTGGACACGCCGGAGAAAGTGAAGGAGATTGCTGGGCTAGAGGAATTGCCGATGGTCAAGGAAGGTATGAGCGAGCTGGGCACTGTCAAGTTCTGTGTTGTCGACAAGTATGTGCAGAAGAATCTGGAGGAGTGGCTGGCGCAGAGGGCTGTGTTGCAGGAGACATGATTGCGTACGGTCCAAGGTATCATTACGAGACATTGCCTTTTGGCCATAGATCGAAGAGTCCTGTCGGCTCCAGAGACAGAGCACCCAGTACATAGACAATGATCAATGATGCTACGCACCCAATTCATATCGTTATATGTTACAAGCTGCTGATAAGATAAATGTGTCATTGAATAGGTACCATCGAAAGTAACAAGCAGGTAAAACGAACCCAAACGCCAACGCTATGCAGATTATCGGAGAACTTCCCATAGCTTCATCATCCTAATCCCCATGAGTGTCATCAAGCCTCTGTGCCTGTCCGTCGCGCCTAAGAAGGCTTGTTGGGCTGAACCCAGCCACCCTGGCTCTTCAGAACATCCGTGCTCGGCTGCTTCAAGACAGCCATCTTCGCAGCCACCTTGTACTTTTCGAGTGTCCTATCATTCGAGTTGAAGTTACGATTAATGACACCAGCCATACCAGCCTGGCAGTGGAACCCGTTGGGCTGAGAGCAGTAGTACCTTGAAGCGCGTCAGTATATATTCACAAGCTAGTTGTATGGAGTACCTACCACATAGTTTCCTTGTTCTGGACCATGAAGGTAAAGACGTTCTTTGCCTCGCCCGAGGCAGTCGCGAAGTTGAAGCCGGAGAAGACGCCCTGGCCGTTGGCCAGCGGCTCGCATGGCTTGTCAAAGCTGGACTGTACGACGGTGTGGTTCTTGGGAAGGAAGTGGAATTCGATCAGATCGCCGGGCTCGGCGACGACGTTCTCGGGCTCGAAGTGCAGGCCGTTGTTGGCGGCGGTAGAGCCTGCCCAGATGCGGTGGATGACACCGGTCGATCGAACCTCGAGAGCAGGTGCGGCAGCACTGAAACCGAGAAGTGTGGTTGCTGCGAGAGCGATGTATGTGAAGCTGACCATGTTGCTTGACTGTGTTGACGAGGTGAAGTAGCGACTAGTATATGACTGAGTAAGAAAGATGAAGGGAAAGGATGCTTGATGTGGCAGGAGATGTGATGTGATTATGCAAGTATTCGATAAAGACGACCCTCAGTCTTATAAGACGCATCACGTCTCTCCCGTGCTTCAAAAGATATTACTGTCAGCGTACAGCCATCGGAATAAAACTGTGCCGCTTGTTGTTAGCTGCCAAGTAGTGAGGCCATCTCTTTTCGTCGGCCAGCTCAGCCCCAACTCACAAGCACCTGGATTTGCGGCGCGGAGGAGATGACGGTCGTACCACAAAGGCCTCCCTAACTACACACGCCTCTCGGATACATTGTTTTTCCGGAGGCTGAACATGAATTATCCAATGATCGTGTCGCGCGGTCGCTGACGAAGGTAACATGCTAAAATAGCTGACGCCTGAGCTTCGCTTGCGGTTGCGGCACGGTACATACCAGTAATAAGTCTGCTGACAGATGGCGTACAATTATATTTGAGCTTTTCTCCACAGTTGTTTGTCAGTCGGTGCGGTGAAGATATCGGGTGCCTTAAGGCTTAAGCTTATCGCACGAATCCTGATTGGTACTGTGCTGCGATGGCACTCGAGTTCTGGTTCAGCCGGGCAAACTCTAGACCAAACATTGATCTGTCAGTGCCATGCGGATTGCGAGGAGCTGAGGCCTTCCATGCCACCATGTGGCGCTATAAACGTGGACAGGTATGTGGCGTGTGATGTTTGATGTTTGAAAGGGATGGCTATATTTGGCCTCCCAAAGCGTTTAGGTACTGGGTGCATCAACAGACGGCGAAGCTTCTTTGTGCTGCGTGCTTGAAATCAGTTGAAGATAGGACAGACGCGTGATCGGAACTGCATAACTCATGGGTGCGATGAATGTGATAGAACGTGATAAAATGATTGAGGCGCGAGCGCAACGGTGGAGTGGCTGTTGGTGGCTGTGGCGCGGAAGGAGTCAACCTCGCTCGGCAGTCCGAAAAGCCGTCCTATGAGCCTCCACCTATTGTAGGCCGACACAACCATTCACAATACACCAAGCACTCAGCTCTGGATTCATTTACTGACACAGCAGCTATGTTCATATACCGTGGAGTCTAACAATCACGGTCAGAAGTCTACGCTCACGCGTGTCGACCTCAGATTCGTCACCACCGAGCCACGCAGAAACAACGAAGTAACACCAACAAAGTGAGCCAGGACAATTGGCCTTACTGTGCCTCATTACTACCGATAAGCTAGCATGCCCAAGTACTCGAAGACCGCTTTCTTCCATCACACGTACAAAATGGCCTTCTTGGGTACCAGACTGGCGAGTCAAGCCAGCCCATGGCCAAAACGTCGTTCTGTAGGCCGCGATGACTTTCCAATAATGGTATCTGCAGAGGAGGTGGATGACGATGTGGTTGAGATGATTCTTTCGTGCTCGTGTCGATTTGGAGGAAGTGATAACGCTATGACCCTCGGTACGAGCAGTATCAGTGCTTTACATATCGTTAACGTACCCCACAGGCGAGTTGGCCACACGGGCGAGCTGGCCAACTCGCTCGTGGGGTACGTTACTACTTCGTAGATCCATTTCGCTGGTATACCTCCTCTTTGACATGTCCTATTCTTCATGAAATGGTCATTACGCAATGCGAGATCTATGAGCAACGTCACGTTGCATGATCTACACGCCATACTCGGATTCATCTTTTGCATCGAAGGCGAAGGAACAGTCTTACACCTGAGCGAACATCTCGAAGTCCAGTAGTCGGCGCAAGACCGAATCGAAACTGTGCATGAACTGCTTGGAAACACGATCGCAAAGCTGCCTAATGAATATTGTTTCTTCGAAGCCAAAGAAATCGGGAGTGAAAACACTCAATTCCGCTATGAATTCCGTATTCCAATGGAAAGCGAGATCCTGCTGTTTAGCACTGATGTCTCTTTCAACGCGTTCAACGAGAAAACATCTGCGGGGTCTCATACCTTTGTTCTTCGACCAGTGTCTGCATTGACTGCGCCTTTGGTACGAGCTGACCTTGACGTCGACATGAAGTGGACGTACTGGCTTGTGGGTGTAGTATGTGTTGTTAGTCCTAAGAGAGATGTGGGTGCAGACGAGCAGAAGAGGGGAGAAAGAGCTGGCCGCGCTGAGATGTATCTGTGCTGATGAAAATGGTGACGAGTACGTGATGTGTGCGCGTGGAGGAAGATGATTAATAGCAACGCTGGACACTGCGGGACGTTGCCCAGTGTGTTGGCTCACACAGGCGCCCATCAGATGTTAGCGGTCCATTCTTCTGACTGCAACCCTCCGTCATTCCCCCTCCAGCAACAATCACAACCGCACGATCCAAACAAAATCGCCACCAAACCCCCCTTTCAACCTTCTCTATACCCATCAAACCACCCCACCACAAAGCAAACACACCAACCCCTACATGTGCGTCAGCAGCGCAAGTCCAAGGCGACACCCTCGTCAGATAGCCCAGCAGCGTTCTCTACGCTACAGTATCCCATCGGATACGCTAAAGTGTCTGGCCGTGCTAGAGTGAGGGGTGGTCCGTCGCGTAGGAGTGTGGAAAGGTACCAGGCTCGTGTTGAGCTAGGAGACGAGGCTGATGAGGAGTGGTAGATGCCAGGTGAAGGAGCATTGAATAAACAAAGCTCGAGCTACCTCGATGCAACATGGTGATTGAGAGCAATGAATGAAGATCAAGACGAGAACGAGAAGATGTTGTGACGTTTTGAAGGAAAATTTGGGTATCTTATTGCAAGTAACAAGCTACAAGAGCGGTACAAGACCAACGTAGATCGCTCGAATGCTCAAGCTCGACCGTGATATACGCCGCTGTTGCGTAGTGAGTCTTTATGAAGACTGAAATGCGGCTCGTTGCTCCGTGTGATGCCGTATACACGATTCGGAAGGTCGAGAATGGCGCAACGCCAATACACCGAGGTGCTGACGAAAGCAGCGACAGAGCACTTCTAGTACTAGTAGAACGCATCAGGGCCGTCATGATGTTGACCACTATTCGGATCGTCCAGGCTCCTGTACTGCGACGGCCCGCCTCCACCTCCGCCACCGCGCCCACGACCACGCCCTCCTCCTCCCCGATCGCCACGATAACCGCCGCGCTGTCCGCCCCGTTGGCCATACGTGGGATTTCTATTCCCGCCGCGACCACGGTCTCGGTTGCCGCCGCGATAGCCGTTGTTGTTGCGGTGCTCGTCTCGGTCTCGTCCCCTGCCGTTGCCATGCTGTGGGCGGTAGTTGTTCTCGTGGCGGTCGTGGCGGTCGTGGTTGGCCTTGTTGGGGAAGTAGCTCTCGTACTCGCTCTCGCCGGCGGTCTCCTCTTCGATGCGGAGCATCTGCTTCTCGCCTACGACGCTGTCGAATTCGAAAGCTTGGCTCTCGGGGACAGGGTGCCAGTTGGCGATGCGTGCGGCGTCGGCTGGGCGGCCGTTCTTGCGGACTGCGAGTACTACGGTTGGAGTGGGGTTCTCGGAGTAGAACTTGGCGCCCTTGGGAACGGTCTCGACGCGCGCGGCCCAGATTTTGTTTTCGAAGCAGGATACGCCTGTCACCTTCCACCTGACCTTGGCTCCAATGCCGCCGACCTTGTCTAGTATGCTCTTCGGGCAGGGCTTGGGTGTGATCAAAATGCTGTTTGCGAGGTATCGGATGTCGTCTCGGGGAGCGTTTGCTGGGAGGTTTACGAGTGACGACAGCTTCTCTGTCATGGTGTTTGGGATCATGTAGCCGGTGTAGAAGACCGTCTTCTTGATCTGGTAGGGTACAGCGTTAGCAGCTGTAGTGCCAGCCTTGATCTGGATGTTGTGCTGGTTGATCATCCTCTGGATCTCTGAAATCTCATCGACTGGGTCTAGTTGCGTCGCATTCTCAGCCACTTGAATAACCTCTGCGACGATGGGCTTCCGTGACGGCTGGTTCTTTCCGGCCATCAGGTCCCTGTTGAACTCGAAGAAGAAGTCGCGGAAGCCCTTGGTGTGCTTGACGCGGTCCTCGTATATCCGTATCTCCTCTGCGTCCCTGTATGTGTAGACAATGTCCTTGAGCAGCTCCTGCTTGAAGTCCATGGTGCTCCTGAACCGCTGGCCTGCGGGGCCGGTGGCTGGCTTCAAGCAGACCATGTCGAAGTCGAGCTTCTTGCTGCGCGCAATGCGCTTGATGAGGTCGGAGAAGTTGGACTCTCCGCGGCCAGTCAACAGCACGCTGATGGCGTCCTTCTGCTGCATCGACAGCTCCACGAGGCTGACTATGTGCTCATTCCACCAGCCCTCCCACGCGCGCTTCTCCTCCTTGTCGATGCCTTGGCCGGTCGCCGATAAGATGCTCGCATCGTGCCACCAGCCGCCGTTAGCGAACATATCGGGTGAGCCCAGCTGGCCCAGCGTCGCGCTGTTCCATATCTGCTTGTTCGGTAGAGGGCTTGCGAAGACTGAGGCGTGTTAGTATGCGCTCATTGAGCCATACCGCGATACATACGGGTGTTGTCGAAGTCGAAGATGTGGATAGCCTTGACATCAGACACAGGTGGGAGGTTCTTGTCGTCACATGACCATCGCTTGAGCGCCGTCACGGTGTGGTGAATCGCACTGCCATTTGGCCCTGCGACGTGAGGCCTGGTAGATGTGGCTAACATTGTGAGTAGCGAGTGTCGGGTTGAGGGTGAGCAGAAGCGCTTCGAGGCTGCGAGCAGCATTCACAACATCGAGATGCTGAGCGGGGAATACAGGATAAGAACACAGTAGCGCGACACAGACGCCCTCGAAATGACGATAGCGCTCAGCGTTGGCAGGCGAATTTGGTGAATGCAGAGCAAAGATCGCGTCTTCGAACGGCAGTCGCGTACAAAAGTTGCGCTAGTTGAGACTCGCCGCACCAATCCCGAGCACCGAGTATGAGCTCATCATCGCATCCTTCACGTCGACACCGACACTCGCGTACCAAGGCGCTCGTAGTCACCAGCGTTAGCGTTTAGTGGGTCCTGAAGGTTGACACAAAAGATACGAGCATCTTCGTATGGGAAGTACGCCTGCACCGACCAAGGACGAGTCCGCCGACACCTGTGTGATATGTCTCCAGACAGTCACTGAGCGTGCCATCACTGCGCCATGCAACCACTACACCTTCGACTTCGTATGCCTTGTTAGCTGGCTGCAGGAGCGCTCAACTTGCCCGTTATGTAAGCATACCACGTACTACATGTATACCTTTGGCTAAATTCGAAGACAGGTAAGACTGAAGTGACTGCCGTTCAGTACGACTGGCGATCTCCAACCGACTACAAGAGCTATGCGGTTCAGCGGAGCCATCCCGGCAATACTTCAGCCTCCGATCGTTCCCTGTTTGCTCCTTATGGCCTACCGAGGCGACCGAGAGGCGCAAGGCGTGCCTACTCACCACCGGTAGAGGACGTAGCACTGCGTAGACGGCGTGAAATATACCGTAGGAAGCTCTACTCTCTACACGTTGGCAGCAACGACTTCTCGGGCTACCAGGACATTACGCCACAAATGGTCTCAAGCTCTCCAGATCTCCAATCTCGCGCTCGCACATGGATCAGGCGCGAGCTGCGTGTCTTCAGCTTCCTACATCCTGATACCGACGCGCCCACAACAAGCAGCAACGCCGAGTTCTTGCTCTCCTACATCGTGTCAATCCTGAAAATAGTAGACATCAAGGCGAGTAATGGACATGCGGAGAACCTCCTGGCCGAGTTTCTGGGACGCGAGAATTGCCGACTCTTCCTACATGAGCTTGAGTCTTGGCTGAGAAGCCCGTACACCAAGCTCGAAGACTGGGACGCCAATGTACAATACGAGGAGAAGGTTGCGTGATCTGTGTTTCCGGGACGGATGAAGGTCTTGTGATCATACTCATACCCTATTCTGTTTCGAATCAATCAAGCTGCCGGGCATCAGGTTCGCCAAGAGATACACAAACAAGCCGTTGGCACTTCCGAATCTTCCGGACCAATTCATCCAGCTGCCCAGGCCTTCAGCTGCGGTAGGGGCAGCTTGTCTCAAAATGCTCCCTTGTCGCGTAATCCCGGAGCATACGAGCGAAACTGCAGTCATGCTTAAGAGATAAAAGTACCCTGTGATGAGCTACAATTGTAGTTCGTCAAGGCAACCATACGAGTTACAGTAAGACTGCGCACTCTTTGGATATGTTGTGCTTGTCGCTCTTATGCTCCAACCTGCAGTATGTGGAGCTTTTGAGCGATCGCTGGCCACAGACTTATTCGCATTCTACGACAAACTGCGAGAACACTCTGCAATTTACTGCATATCTTTCATTGCAGAACCTTCACGCTTTTGTGAGTTGCGATCCGAATTTAGACGAACCGAGCCGAATTCGCTCAAATTAGCGAGGTGTTTCGCATGGGTTTCGTCACGACCATCTCAACATGCGACCACTTCCACCACGAGAGCCCCAACAAGGCAAGATAGTTGTTGGGTAGAATGAATGACCTCTTCACATGTTATTCTTATCATCCCTCTTTCCATTCCAATTCGACATGCCTCTCATGGTCATTGCAAGTATTTCTGTCGCTGCAGCAGGCTATACAAAGACCACGCGGTTAAAGTTACGCGCAGTGTTTCGGATCTCCATACGGAGCGCTGGGTAGGAACCACATCTTCCATGATGTGGCAATGCTGCGACATGCCAGGCGTAGCTGTGCCCCTCCTTGGATGAGAGGTAGTTTCCTTAAAGCAAACCCATGGCCATCACCTCGCCCAGGGCCAGTGCGCACTGTGCGGGCTCATCGACCCCATCTTTCCTTCGTCGTCTTCATCTCTTTAGTCTTGAAGGCATGAGTTTGTAGTCGTCGTAGCTGTCCATTCTCTAATACATTCTTCCTACTCTTGGGCGCTGGAACGCTTGTACCTAATACCTAATTTTTCTTAAATCGACATCGAAGCTCCACGGCATTAGCTCGACCATACCGCCAATATGCGCTCTTCCTTCGTGCTTCTCAGCGCGTACTGCGGCCTCTCAGCTGCCAGCGGTAGTGGCCCTTACCCATGGATGTACGGCGTTCCCGACTACCCCGACCTGGACATGAACGAAGTCATGACCCAAGCGGACATCAACGACGTGGTGGCCGTAACAGAAGACACAACAACAGCCGCATCGACAACCACACAATCAACAAACTCTACGTCTCCTTCTTCCACTACTGGCCAGGAGCCCTGCGCTGTGATAAGCAGTGCGATATCGAAATTGTCAGCCGGTGCTCGACCAGTCGTACCCGCGGAACTTGGCGTAAAATGTCTGCAGTCCGTACCGCTCGACAAAGACGGCGATATGCGGCTGATCGACGACATGAAGCTGTTTGTCAAGTGGCAGTCCAACATCGCATACCTCAAGAACCCACCGCAAGGATACACCGAGAAACCAATCGACATCATGGGCGAGCTGGATAACATGAAGAACCAACTCTCATCGGATGGCTTCAAGTCAGAGTACGATTTCCAGATGAAGATGATGACGCTGTTCGACTCCGCGTACGACAACCACTTTGCGTGGCAGCCTGATATTCTGGCGTCAGCGATACAGTTCCAACGGCCTCCAGGGACGGAATTGGTGTCTGTTTCAAAAGATGGCATGGCGGTGCCTGACATCTACGTCTACCGGGATGTAGTCAAATCAAACAACGACACCTCGTTCAAGCCATCAGCAGTCACCAAGATCGATGGGATGAGCGCAAAGGAGTTCCTCGCGAATGCTTCTACCTCGGGTGACTTTCACGACGCGGATACTCGGTGGAACGCCATGTTTCCGTCCCAAGCACTTATAGCTGCTGGCACGACCTTTCTGGGAGCTTTCCGTACGGGAATGTACACGGGACAGCCAAACACTACGATGCAGTTTGCGAATGGCTCGACGTATTCGATGCCAAATCTTGCAGTCGCCTTTGGAAACTTTACTGGCGTCAATAATGGTCAGACGTTCTTCAGGAAGTTCTGCTCTGGTCCTCAACCTGTTGTACGGCAACCAGCTCCAGCAGCGCCTCCTACGCCTGGAGGTGATCCAGTGAGGACGCCGCCGCCAGCTCCGTCGCATATTGGCTATCCCAAAGCAGAGATTATCAACCCTAATCTTGCTGTTGGTGGATACTATGTCAGTGGTAAAGGATACGAGGTCAGTCAACAACATGCCCAAACTCCACCAATGCTAACAATATGTAGAACGTCGCAGTCCTCAGCATCCCAACCTACAACTCCCCCGACGTGCAAAGCTTCCAAAATACCATGCGCGACTTCATCCGCAAGTCCAAAGCCGACGGCAAAAACAAAATGATCTTCGACCTGCGCGGCAACGGCGGAGGCAACGCCATCTTAGGCTACGACACCTTCAAGCAAGTGTACCCGCAAGCCTCCCAACAGCCCTTTGGCGGCACACGCTTCCGCGCCAACGACGCGCTGAATCAGGCCGGCAAAATCACACAAGACTTCCTCGCGCGCAAGACATTCGCACAGTCCAACCAAACCGCCTTCACTGCAGCTTTTGGCCAAGGCACCACCGAAGACGACATCTTCGGCTTCACCTCCCCCTTCAACTACCAACACACACTCGACGGCAACAACGCCGTCTTCCGCACCTGGGAATCCATGTTCGGCCCCGAGCAACGCAACGGCGACGCCTTCACGCCCACACTACGTTACAACTACACCGATGGCATAAGCACCACCTACACCGGCTTCTCCGTCATCGGCTTCGGCGCAAACGCAAACGAAACATCCACCCCGCAGCCCTTCAACGCCCAAGACATGGTCATGCTCCACGACGGCATGTGCTCCTCTACCTGCGCCATCGTCTCCGAACTCCTCAAGAACCAAGGCGCAGTCCGCACCATCGCTATCGGCGGCCGCCCGCAGCCCGGGCCCATGCAAGGCGTCGGCGGCACCAAAGGCGCACAAGTTTTCTCCTGGGACGACATACAAATCCGCATGCAAGCCGTGTTCTTCCTGGGCTCGCCCGAGCAGCGCGCGCAATGGAACGACACTGATCTAGGCCGCACGGCATTCGCGAGCCAGTTATTTCGACGCAGCGCGTACCAGGGCGGGAAGATTGCGGGCGGTGTGAATTTGAAGGATAATCTGCGCATGGGGGACAAAAGCGCTACGCCGTTGGAGTTTGTGTACGAGGCGGCGGATTGTAGGATGTGGTTTACGCCACCTATGATTTCGGATGTCACGCAGGTATGGAAGGGCGTGGCGGATCGCATGTTTAGGGAGGGGGATGGGCTGGGGATGGGTATGTGTGTGGAGGGCAGTACGAAGGCGCAGTCGAGTGTGAGTGGGGGAGGGCAGTTTCGTGGTGGGGACGGCAAGATTAATGTTATTGCTGGGAGTCCGAGTAGTGTTGAAGGGGGGCGCGCGGCGCAGCAGTTTGCGGGTGGGGCGGAGGGGAGGAAAGGGGGTGTTGGGTGGGTGGTTGGTGTGGTGGTGGGGTTGGGGTGGGTGTTGTGGTAGGGAGTGTTTGCTTTGGAGTATATGTTACTCGTTGAATGTAGCAGAGCATGTAAAGGGCATCAACAACCTCATGAGCACTCGCCCCCATGGACCTTTACCATCCGTGCGATCGAGCACAGCTTACAGTCTTCACTGATGAGCACACACACACACTGTCATGTGTTGCGCGTCACTTCAAAAGAGGACTTGTCATTGTCGCCCCTAGATTCAACAAGGACTGCGCCAATTAGACCATATCTTGCAATTCGTGCCCGACACAGCACCGGAGATCAAAAAGACGTACCTCCCGTCATTCTTAGATGCATTCCTACCAGCAAAAATGATGCGAAATAGTTCTATCTAGTCCCGACTGAAGCTTGCATGGCGGCCTTCAACAACGTCTGGAAAGGGTACGTTTGAGTGTATCGAAATTCGTATCTGCGCCTTACTGACGATTGCAGATGTGACTAGGCCCGCGAATCTGCTAGGTTTGGCTATAGCAGCGAAGAAAAATTCGCCTGGGCTGTGGTGTCGATTCATCGTTCTATCGTCCTGGGAGCTGTGCGCACCTCAGATAAGTACTTGGGTGAGGCCATTGCGCAATACGAGCAGCACCTCGAGAACGGCCACGGAAAGCGCTCTTGTAGTTTCAAAAACCCATTGGGTGCGTCCTCTCATCCACGCGTTACTTTTCATGGGCTCACTATCTGGATCCTCAAATCTGGAAAAGGCAGTCATGCAAAGATTATGGCCAACGCCTGGGACGACGCCATCCGCCTCAAGGTTACCCGTAGGAGGTCACCCGTAGGAGGTCACTGACCCAGGGCGATTGGGCGGACTTCCTTAAGGCAGCAGAACAGATTCGACTCAAGTAACGAGAGTGCGCAGAGGCAGGACTAAAGGGCTGTCTAGAGCGTCCGTCTGCTATGTCGGTAGTTTTTCATTTTCGTTCTTGTTTTATTTTGCATTTTGTTCTCATTCTCAGTCTCATTCTCGTGTTGTCTTCATCTTCATATATGGTAATCTCCTTCCTACAACAATATACATGTCGCTTGCTTAGTGTTACAGACATGAGGGAGTTTGTTGTTTGATGATGTATTGAAACCCATGTTCGCGTACGGCAAATGATGTTATTCCCCATGCTCGATTTTGAAGACTCTTCATATGTACCAAAGCTTCAGTGTCAACTGTGATACATGCTGCTCCTACCTGAGCGTGCGGGGCCGGTCAGTCGAGGGATTCTGAACTCACGGCCTCGGAGAAGATAAGTTCGGTCCACCATTCCCGTGTGTAAGCAGCCCTATCCACCCGCCCAAACGCACACAATATCTCAATGTGATGAAGGATCAAGGCCACGGCCTTTCTGATAGGCCAGACGGCCTCGCAAGTTAAACCCACCCCGAACTGGCATGCCTGTCGTATTTCCGTTCCAAACTGCTTTGAAAGCCTCTAACGCTGACTGCGGTCTCGTCCGTCCAAAGAAATCACCACCGTGCGACAAGGTCGCATTCCATGCTATTCTGGTACGAGTATAGATCCGAGCGGCATTCACCGCTTGCGTTCACCGCTTGCGTTCATGCCTCAGATGTCATGAACTCATCCAGTGAGCTGACTCTGTATTCCTAGTCGGCTTCGACGAGACGCCAAATCACAACAGACTGGCGGAGGTTCTTTGTCGCGGGTAATTTGATGTGCAAGGACGTGAGCAAGGAAGCTGAACATTGTTAATCGGAGGTGAAGGATCTCCGAGATGTGATGAGCTGGCTGCTTTGCGTCAGTGTATTGCTCCACAGATTGGTCACGTATATCACCTTTTGTACAGTTCGTGGCGCTGCCCAAAGCGTCCAGGGCGCAGCGGATCGTCAACGTACAGAAGCCCCAATGTCTCAGGAGGTAGCGACCGCAATGTATAGAAGTCCCAATGTACGGAAAAAGCCAGGGCGCAGCGGACTATCAATGTACAGAAGCCCCAGTAGCTGTGTGTTGTGCTGAGATGTCGGGACATTGTCGAATAGCTTAAGGCGACCGGTAGGCTATAAGGGGAGCAGCGCGGGGTGTTGTGCAGACGGACCTAGCGAGGAGGTCGAGCAGACTAGGTATCGACCACCACGGTGATCAAGCCTGGCTCCATGTTGGCATAGATCCTCGGAGATATTGTGATGATTCACACCTGACGTCAGCGGCCGTAGAAGGAGGCTGTGGCGTGCGGATGAGCAGCGAGTGGGGCAGCCTTGGTGTCGCAGTGTATGTGTGGGCCGAAGCTGGTCAGTGACGGGGAGTGACACTGGTACTTCGGAATGAGGCTTTGGCGTGCGGATGAGCAGCCAGTGGAGCAGCCTTGATCCGAAGCTGATTTGTGACGGAAGACGAGTGAAGAGTGACGAGTGAAGGTTGATGGGTGACGACTGGCTTTATATTAGAGTGGATATCCCAGATTGGAGGTGTTACTCACCGACCAAGTGTACCGCAAGCGCAATCTGAGGACCCGCAGGCTCAGAAGCCGCAATGTACAGAAGCCCTAATGTGTGAAGCGCTCCGGACGCAGCGAACCGCTAATGTACAGAAGCCATAATGTGTGACACGTTCCGGACAGCGAACCGCCAATGTACAGAAGCCCCCATGTACAGAAGCCCCCATGTACAGAAGCCCCAATGGCTGCATGCCATTGCTAGGCGGAAGGAGCTTTGGCAAACAGCTTAGAGCAGCAGTTGGTGAGATGGATGCAGATCGCTGAATGAGCGTCGTGAGCCGAGCCGTCGAGCAGGTGTATTGGGTGGAGAGGTTGAGCAAGATGGGTCGTTCGGAGCTGACCGGGTGGGGTGCGCGAGACTGCATTCACAGGCGCAATTGTGCAAACTGAAGCGGCGATGACCAAATGGCGTCGTTGTGGATCGAAAGAGTGAGCAGCGAGCGAGCGGAGCCAGATTGATTTTGCTGTTTCTCTGCAGCTAATCGGTGAAGGATGCTGGGTGGTACTCACTATTCGAGTACGGCACATGTACAGAAGCCACAATGTACAGAAGCCTCAATGTGTCAAGCGCTCCAGACGCAGCGAATTGCCAATGTATACTGAATCAGCGTCGTGAGTGTCGAGCAGGGTGTGTGTCGAGCACCTTCGTAGCTGGCAGGGCGTGGTGAGGGAGACTGCCCTCTTCATATAAGCGCAGTCCTAAGATCTCGCGTTCAGGAGCTTCGGTATCAGGTGCTGTATCTAACAAGAGTTCATGATCGATCACTTCAGCGAAGCTCTACTACCAATACTAAGAGTACGTTGAAAGTAAAGCCTGGCTATCCCCGATGTGTTCTGTATAGCTTTCTTGTTATACTAAAATACTATTGAGGATAGACAGGCCACTAATTTAGGTTATATAATAATACAGACTTTGTCCTTTGTCCGTGGATTTTGCTGGCCTCATCAATCATGATTTTTGAAATCTTGCGGCACCTGGTGCCAACACCACCAAGAGTACATGGAGATATAGTCCGTATATACTGGATGTATAGTATGCAGAATTCTTACCGTAATAAAATACTATTGAAGATAGACAAGCTACTGGTTCAGTCCACAGGAATTGCCTCAGGCCAGTTCACATTGTTTGCCCCATCGGTCACGAATTCGGGGGCGAAGTCGTGCGGATGACATGAAACAACTGCTCATCAGGCTTCCAGCCAGCATTCGTGCACTGCGTTTCATCACGAACGAGCGAAAATGGTATATTGTCTGAGGACGTCGTCGCCGTATAGTGACTTGGGAGACAGCACTCCCTAACAATCTTGCTCGCAGTCTCCAGGCGGTAGACGGTAGCGGTAGCCAGTTGGACGAGGACTGTGGTGTATCAGCGACAGTGAAGGCATAATTTATGGGCACACTGAATGGAGTGTGGCAGTTTTTGACAAGATCCCAAGTGAGATTCTTGTATTACACTCAGTACTATCTGCCTTCTTTAAGACTTAAGACTTTGTACGTGTGTACTTCGTAGAGGTCTAGTATTCTCGTAGCGTCGTAGGTGCAGAAAAGCAAAAGCAACCCGCGCCACTCACCACCACTCATCATCCACCACCTATTCCACCCACGTTTGATATTTGTATTCCAGGGCTAAAAAGGAGCAAAAAGAGTATTGAGAACCGACAACGGCAGGATCTGAAGGTTCGATTAGTAATCTTTTCGGCTGAAGGGGTGATGTAGAACATACTCGAACTATGAGGTATTAGGAAAGAGAACAGGGTAGCAGGAAGGTCGTACATACCCTGCGCGGGCGAACCCATATGATGTCAAGTGTAATTCGAGTCATACCCATTAACCACTCTGGCACGTTGTCTTGTTGATTCATGAAAAAAAATCAGATTATTTGGTATATATCACACCACTACGCCTCTCAGACCTCCACCCCTCTCAGACCTTCACAAAGCTGTTGAACACCATGGGCAAGTATTGCTAGTTCCAAATTCGTGCGTTGTGGTTCTTCGATTCGCTTATGCATGCCAGACCTACTTACCGGTTCCCCACCTTGCGGCGATCTAAAATTGAGTGAGGGGTAATTGACCAGAGGAGAACTACAACTCCATGAACATCTTTCTCCTTGGACAAATTTTACTTTACCGATTTCAGGCATTTCACTTCCCGAATTCCATGAACAAAGTTGGGTGGAAAATTCACCACGTCGAAGATAGCATTCTCGCCGCAGCGACAGTGCCAAAGCTGACATTGCTCCATCGCCAGCATTACCGCTGAAGCGGACACATCTACTGACTACAACAGTCCATGATACTAAACCTGGCCAAAAGTCGACATGTCGCGATCTGTTAATACCATGTTCGAACAACTACCACCAGCTAGCATCTCTCCTCCCCAAGATAGCGTTTAGATTCAGTTGCGCACTGTCTGAGATTCTACCAAAACTGATTCAACGACCAGGCTGGTTTACATTCCGCAAAAAAGTGTAATCCAATCTCTCTTCCCGAAACTGTAACGCAAGGATTCGGAAGCTTGCTGTTCTCTAGCAGCGTAATTCAATTCGACATCCAGCATACGCCCTCATCATAAGTCCAGAGGAGATGAAGCCGCCGCAGTGAAGAAGCGCAAGGGCATCCTTCGGAAGCCGGGAGTCAAATGATCTCTGGGAGGTGTTTGCCCACATAGCTCATTGGAGTACGCTCAAGAGCTCGCAGCACGAAATGCAAAACGAACATCAAAGTCACAATCAACCATCGCACAAGCAAAGTCATCATGGTCAAAAGTCAATGCAAAAGAGCGAAGTGAGTGTGGAACAGGTTATTCATTCATTGCCCTCAGGCGTGGTATCATATCGCAGGTGAGTTGTCGTCATTCCTCCATCACTCCATCAGTACCTCAGGACCGAGACAGCACCTAGTGCTTGTCCATGCCGAAAGCGTGCTTGGTCTTGTCCATGAAACCCTCCTTGGAGCCGCCGTGGACAGTCTCGTCCTTGCTGCGTCCGATCTTGTCGCTGGCGGACTGAGTGTTGGTCTTGCTGGAGTCGGGCTGGGCGCCGCGGGCAACCTTGTCGGCGCCACCGGTGATGCCCTCCTTGGCCTTGTCTGTGAGATGAAGTCAGTGGAGGTCTTGGATGAGGGAGGACGGATGGATGAATGAGGTGGCTTACCGAGGGTGGACTTGGAGGAGTCGGGAGTCATCTTCTCGCCGGCCTTGGTGTGGAAGTCTCTGTATGGGATGTTAGTGGATGTCAAAAGCGAGAGAGGTGCGGATGTACTGACTTGCGAAGAGCGTCGGACATGTTGACTGTTGTGGGTTGGTTGGTTTAGATGTTGGTTGGTGGTTGAAGTTGCTTGGTTGTAGGTGTTGAAAGCTGATGATGTTGGTGGATGAGGAATGGAAATGGGATTTGGGTTCTTTAAGTATTCAAGGATTACAGAGCAGGAGGAGCAGAACCTACGTCACTACCCGCAAGCAGTGAATCCACCAGCAGGTGCACCCATCGATGGCAGGCACGTTGATTGATTCTCGGCTTACCGCACGCGTGATGTCCGACGTAACGGCAGTCGTCATACAGCCCAGGAACGAACGCCAGGTTTCAGAATCGAAGGCATCGGCTAATATTGCCGTCATATGTCTTTGTTTGCCTGCTTGCGTCGTCGACTTGTAAGAACGCACAGGAGTGGTTGGTAGCTTGCACTCTCAGTAATTCTTGGGTTGCGTGGACAGCTCGACAACGTTTGCGACAGCCGAGTGACTTGTACACATGGCTGTGGCCCGTTTTGCACTTGGTAAAACTGACACATGTTGGTGTCTATGTGGTTACTCTCCCTTCACAATTCGAGGCTTGAGTGCTTGAAGCTTGACAGGTGGGGCAAACTTCGGGCCCCTGCATATTTCACCCCACCACGTTGAGATGACGTACTGGTAGCTATACCTCGTCGAAGCAAGCTTCGCAGATTATTATCATGGGGTGACCGAATCAAAAGCGCCACGTGATAACTGTCTTCAGCCTGTCGGTGACGTCAGATCATCCAGAAGGACGGGACGCTGTTGCGACGCTCTGGAAGCTTTCAGAGGCACCATTTAAGTAGACCACAACTTCGTCTTGCACAAAACATACGAACATGTCAGCGTTCGACCTCCTCAGAAGCGCTACAACGAAGCAAGCCCAGACAGACCAAAGCGGGCCATAGTCAGACTCAATGGGACAGATTCTACGTAGTACTTTCTTGCTAAATGGGTAGCCAGCGCACGCTAATGCCTGCACACTCACTAGTACATTACCAAGCTTGAGGTAGACGAGCTTATGAAAGCTCGGTCGGACTGGACGTGGAATGATGTGCCGTATAGTGTCCTCAGCGACATACAAGTCCGGTTGAATAGCCTGCTCATCCTGGAGGAGATTCCGGAGGTCAGATATGATGTCTTCAGCTGGCGCATCGCGAGGGCGATGCAGAATTGTACGAGTGGTGAGTGGGCTGCTCCACAGCTCGCAAAGGGTCTCAACATATTGATCTCCAACAGCTGTGAAGCAAGGCGTAACGCACTCGCAGAGGCAGACTACCGAGGCTGGGTCTGCAAGCACCGACGCAAAAGGAGTGGTTACTGCTGATCTTGAGGCGGACGGATGGCATCTCTCCTGTGATGACTCGAGGTCTCGTCGCGCAAAAGTACTCTGAAGCTATGCAAGCAGCAGGAGTAAGTTACGATTCGCAGAAGATAGCTATCTCTGCGATCCATGGATGCAGTGGTAGCCACATTCTGCACGATTTCCCTGGTTGGATATTGTGTAAAAACAAGTGGAATCTAGGCGACTGATTCGGTGAGGGAATGTTACGTGGCATTGCCACATGGGACTAAGGAGTGGCGGTTTGATGTTCACTACGTGTAAGATCGACACCAAAAGCAGGAGGCTGGTGAGAGTTGCAACTTTGGCTATCCACAAAGTGCTCGCGCGATACTGCGATCTGATGGAGAGTCGTGTTGCGGTTGAATGGCTACAATCGTGAATTCGCATGGATGGCAGGCTGCTTCTTGTTGTTGTTCGACACTGTCGCACACCCACGCGGCAGCCAAAAATCAAGCATCGCAAGCCGCCTCGTCGCAACAGCAAAGAAGAGGCTGGACCGCATCAAAAACAAGACGCCGCTAATGCAGGTACGGGCCCTGTTTTCTAGAAGGATTTCCTCCGAGCATGGGACGGACGGCGTGATTGGTGGTTCGGAGCCTATGACGCGAATCCCGTCGCCCAATGTCAGAGGGCAGAGCCGTGCGGGTTGCTAGGCGACGCGTTTGTTTGGTCCAGCCATCTCGTCCCAGCCACCGACGACCAACCTCACAATTTCCATCGAGACCAAAAGTATCAGGGCTGCAGCCAGAAGAGAGAGACACACATTCTAAGCTACCCACCTTCAATCCACACCACACCTCGCTATTATTCTTCGCAACAGGAGACATCTGACCATTCCTCATCGCAGTGTACATTCCGACCGAAAGCTGCAAGTGCTTCCCACGAGCCGGCCACGCGAAGACCGAAACGCATTCCGTAGCCATCTCATCACATTCTTTGAGTGGGACATCGTCACCAGCCGACGCCTGAGTGCATACCGTCGCACCATTCTCCCGGCCCTCTGAGGGCGCAGGGTTTCGCACATCCATTCCAGTCGAATACGCGGAGATTTTCACACAATGGCGAATCTACGGTTCGCGGTCAGCATGCAACGTGCGTACCACATGTCAGGCGGGTGATGGAATGCATTACTGACTGTTTTTAGGGCTGATACCGTTCCTCGGATTTCACCACGTTCTCATGGTATTAATAGCAATCGCTATCATTTTACTATGTAAGTCTACTTGGCAACATTGCGCTCTGGAATGAAGACTAACAGCCGCAGCACTATTACTCGCAGGATGCTCATCCACATCACCACTCATACCCGGCATCTTCCTCATCTCGATGTGGTACGAAAAATACACACCCGCCTACGCCACAGAACAAGTCGACCCGGGCGTCACGCAAGCAATCGCAAACATCGTCGGTAATGCGCAGCTCGGCGTGCGCGTCGGCTACTTCGGCATCTGCATCAACAGGGACGCCGGAGGCTACATCTGCTCTAACAACGCAACCGCGCTCGTCGAGAATCTGTCCGTCGACCAAGACCCCCTCAACCTTGTGTGGGTGGCCGCGACCTTCAAAGACGCCGTCGTGTTCCCGTACCTCCTCATCGTCGCCATCATCCTCGCATTCTTCACCTTCGTTCTCCTCGCGACCTTCCCCGGCTGGCATGAGGAGCGCGACGAGCGAACAGGATCGGACGTCGACGTCAAGCCTTTCCCGTCAAGACCCGTCTCGCAAGTGGCACTCGCACTCATCTTCATCTCGTCCATCTTCGTCCTCGTCTCCGTACTATGGCAACACACCGCGTCCGTCGCAGCAGCAACAATAGCACAGGACTTAGGGAACGGCAGTGTCAAGTCTGGCGTCGGCACATCGGCCATGGTGCTCGGCTGGTTCGGCTTCGTACTGCTCATAATAGTGACCATCGGACTGCTGGTCATGATTCTCAGCATCATTGTTCTCGACCGCCTCACCGACAACGATTAACCGGCTGGGGATAATGATTGAACGTGGATTTGTGGGGTTGGCGAGATTGTATTTTGGCGCCGAGCGTACTTGGCTTTCTTCTCTTCGATTTACATACCCTTTTTGTATTGCGACGCATCACAGAACGACATATCAGCATAATCGGCGTTGGGATCATGTTTGCATACGAAACGAAAGAGAGAGCTCAATTGAGCAGGGATAGCATGGCTGGGACGCGGCAAATCAGCCGAGACGCATTGATGGATCGTATCTATGTAGCAAACGAACAAGAACAATGAAACGAGATGTCGAGTTAGCAAATTCTCTTGTGCTCCTTTCCAACCATCAAAGCGAGTCCTTGGACACAGTGAGATCCTATACCAAATTCATGCCACTCCTGCTTCGAACTCCTTCGGGTTGAGCCCACGTGCTAAGTCAACATAAAAGCTTACCACGTGACTTCTTTTCAGCACAGTCTTACCAGTCCGTACCGTCATCGCACTCAGGTTAGCCTTGAACCGATCTGGCTTATCGCTGAGCCAGACTTCAAAAGCATCAGAATCCCCTGCAGCCCATATCAAGGTATGCGACGTGACGAGATGCTCCATCTGGCTCAAACCCTCTGCGTATGCGAATCGGATAACGGGCTCCGTGAGCGATACAGGCGTGTACAGATCGAACAGCGCGTCGAGGATGTCAGCCATGAAGTTGGGATCTAGGAAGCAGCTGCTGAGTTTCCAGCAGCACAAAAGGTAGATGGCGAACTCGTTAGAGTCGCGAGGAATGTTTCTGTCAAGATGGAGTACGCCCCAGAGTACAGCCATGCGGTGTAGACATTCAACGCATCGGCTGCTGGAGGGGAGGGAACTGTCTGGAAGGGATCGTGTTCCGTTTTCTCATTCTGCTTCTCGAAAATTGCGTCGCCGTACACCTTGATATTGGTATCATGCTGCACATCATAGTCAAACAACGGGTTCCGGCAGTACGGGCACGACAGATCGCTTTGAGAGATTTGACCGCGTGTATCAATCCACTCTTGCATACAGTGTTGGTGTATGTTCTGGCCACAGCCGTTTTGGCAGTATACAAGCGCAGCCTAATATCGACAGTCAGTCTGAGCCAACGGCGTGAAGCCATATGGTTACATACAATCTCCCGTTCAATCTGTAAGTGACAGATGGGGCACTCGCCTTCCTTCTATGGGCTTGCGCAATGGCTGCAGCTCGGCTTTGAACTTGTGCAAGTTAGCGCATAAAAGGTTCTCGTGTACAAAAAACGAGCGGCCTTCCAGAGCAATGCAAACCACTTTGCCGCTTAGTCTATGATGATGGTTAGGGTTCAGCTAGAGCCGTATCCGAGTGCCTTGATACTTACCCAAGAAGCTGCGGGGCCGACATTGAAGGTGATTGTGGGTGTCCCAGGTCTCGACACTGCTGAGTAGAGTAGGGAGAAAATTAATACAGATCGATCCATGGAAATGTGCGTTGAGCACGAGAGCAAATTCGTTTGCTAGCGCAATTTGTGCAGCTTTCACCTCACTAACAACCTTTTCAGGTCTTCCGCGTTTTTTTAGGTGTCGCAAAAAGCCCTACCAACCACAGAGACCGCTAGACCTGGCGTGCTTCAATAGGCGTTCCAACAGTACTGGATGGATTCATGACTGTAAGTGACCAGAAATTCGCAAACGAACACAGGGCGAGATGTATCTTCAACTTCTCATACCTCAGGAGCAGCCTGGAATAGGTGACACGAGTCGGCGGATAGGGCGCGTTTTCTGTAGGCTTTTGTAGGCCTCAGACAAACAATATTTATCTTCCATGTCGCCGCAGACCAGATTGTGCGGTTCATGAAGATGTAAAGCATTGCTGGAACTTACAGGTGGTGTGCTCCTGTACAGTTCTCTCATGAGTGCAGTCTCATTCAATCTGTGCCGGCCCTGGCAATGTCTTTTTCGACTGTGCATCTTTCGCAATACGTATTTTGGCCCTTGTTGGAATTTGAGCTGCTAGAGTCACCATGTCAATAATGGTACCTTGCAGTAACGGCGCGCACGTCATCTCGCCAATCCCAGCGTACCTGAACTGCTCAGAGTCCAAACAAAAAACACAAGGCGCCAGAGGCTTCACATACCTATCGACTGCATTTCCTGCTCCATACCTTCATTCCCTGGCGTGGTCTTGCTGCTGGCACCGTGATTCATGATCTTGTGAGTGGCGACTTGTTGAATTTGCGTCCAGGGACGTTCTTTCCGCACACAAATAGCGCTTTGACAGCGCAAGAGGTTTCCGAGTCAGCGATAACCGGATGATGCGGATGTTGTCACTAGTGGAACTTCGAAAGCACTGACTGCTGCTTCGACAGAATGATTTGCAGTCAATTATCATCAATCATCATTGGACACCGCTGTGTCCGAAATTCGACGGGATTGATTGAAAATCACACGTTTGACCCAGAACTGCGGGCCTTCCCAATTTCTTCTTCGGTATATGGGGGACGGTACCCGTAGTTGACGCTTAGCGGTCGAGCGCGACAGAACACTCCTTATACGACCCACTTTCAGTGCAAACATCTACTAGCAGTTTGGAAAAGTTTGGTGCGTCGCAGTAGGAGAAACGATGGAGTCCAACGGTTCGACGTGTGGTGACTTAGGTCATCACGAAGGCCTTCCTAGCGTCGCGGCACAGAGGTATTCTTCGAACGCCTTCCGGTGCCAATTGCAAGCTAGAACATCATCACTCTGTTCATTCCCTTGAGTGACATAGATAACTACTAGGGACTTCAGTGATCCGGGATCCGCTGAACGCTTTTCGGCCTGGAACATTGAAGAAATAACAGCCTGTCTTAGCTCCCGGGCTCACTATTTGGTATAAAGGATGCAGTAGACGTAGCTCACTGGGCGCATTGTCGCAGCCCCGTTGCCCTTTCACCACACAATCATCTTCAGGATGAAGGTCACCCTCGCTTTCTTAGGAGCCCTCGCGCTCGCTGCCGCCGCTCCCACAACCGACGTCTCCGCTATCGAAAAGCGGACCAGCATCGCTGATATCTTTTCAACTTCACAGAAAGCTGGACCGTTCTTGGAGAGGCTCAAGAACGCCATGGATGCCATCAAGGACCTCAGTGCAAAGGTCGAGAAGCCAACTCCGTCTGCAAACAGCTTCAAAGACTGGAAAAGTTTCAAAGCCAACGGCGTCAATTTGGGAGGATGGTTGCGTAAGTCACTTTCTCACCAGCGTCGCAAGTCATCGTTTCTTACTTCTTCCCTCAGTTCTAGAGAAAGGCATCGACCAAGGCTTCTTCAACAACAACGGCGCTGCCGCCGCTGAAGATGAAGATTCTTTCTGCGAGGTCCTCGGTGACTTCAAGTGTGGCCTTCTGCTTGAGAAACGCTACTCCAGCTACATCACGAAGAAGGACATCGACCTCTATGCCTCGTACGGAGTCAATCTTATCCGCGTTCCCGTCGGCTACTGGGCCTTCATGCTCCGTCAAAAAGGCATGCACTACCACACTGGTGGTCAGCTACTTGCCCTCTCTCGCATTTCGCAGTATGCCATCTCGAAGGGCATGCACGTCATTATAGACCTGCATGGTTTGCCAGGAGGACAAAACGGCCTCGACAACCAAGGCAAGACCGGCCAACTCACCTGGTGGAACAATGATAAGAACTTCGACGACTCAATCAAGATGGTCAATCTCGCCACCGACTGGATCAAAATTCAGCCCAACAACAATCAATTCACGCTCTCGCTGATTAACGAGCCTCTGCCAGCACTGTATTACTTCGGACAGACGGATGCCTCGTTTGAATACCTGAACAAGTTCTACAACGCCTCGCTGGCCACTATTCGAAAGAAGATGAAGAGCTTGCCAGTCATGCTTAGCGACGGGTTTTCGGGAGCGCAGACCTGGGAGAAATGGTGGAGTCGAACAGATCTCAACATCGTGTGGGACACGCACATCTACTTCTTCCAAGACAAAGCCTACACCTACGATGCTCCATACAGCGCGTGCTACCTCACAAAGTCGTACTCCACGGCCATCAACCCGGTCTTCATTGGAGAGTGGTCGGTCCAGGCGGGCCCCATGAACAATATTGCTGATGACTCGAGGAAACTTTTGTTCCGGTCGCAGCTACAGGCTTATACAGGTATGCTTGCTGGTGGCGCTTTCTGGAACGCGAAACACAACAGTACGCTTGTTGTTGGCGATGATGGATCGCAACAGTATATGTACTGGAGCTGGGAGCAGTTGGCCAGTGAAGGCATCGTTCCTAGGCCCGGTGAGAAGGTCGAAGCGGTGACTTGCTAGGCAATCTTTGCACACAGCTCATGTCTAGCATAGCTGTACGATGGTGCTCGTATTCACTGCGTCAACCTTCGGGACACACTAAACGCCAAAGTCGTTGACTCAATAAATACGAGCACCTTCGTAGGTGTGTTGTTTTCGTCACTCGAGCCTTGGAAGCTGTTCAATTCTCTTAGATATCGATGCTAGATACCGGTAGCGTTGGAAAGAAAATGCCAGTACTGATTTTTTTGATCGACATCTTTGTGATGCAGTGGCGCTAGCATGCCCGTGTGCCTCGGTTCAACGCGGGACAGCTTCAGGGAGGTGACATAATGCTCTGGCGATGGTGTGCGCGCTCGACCTGTCGCAGACTCTATTACAAAATGTCAGAACCTCTAGTGCCTCTTCCCACGGTTGAGAAGCTCAGTAACCGCGTGACTCGCGTCCTCGGTGGGAATCCTAGCAAAGTGAGCCTCTCTGGTATATCTCAAGCCAACCATAGCTGACAAACACGAAGTTTACCTTGCAAGGTTCGAGATCATGGTCTTTTCGCGATTTGAAGCTGATGTTCTAGGCACAAACACATACATCGTCGGTACAGGAGCGAAGCGGTTGCTCGTAGACACCGGCGAAGGCAAGGAAGAATGGATCGCATCCATCAAATCGGTGTTGAAGCTCCAGAACATCACCATCGACAAAGCGATCCTAACACACTGGCACCATGACCACATCCAAGGTGTCCCTGACCTCCTCGAACACTCGCCAGACACCAAAGTGTACAAGAACGATCCGCACCACGACTGGCTCGATATAAGCGATGGGCAGAAGTTCGAGACGGAGGGCGCAACACTGCGTGCCTTTCACTGCCCAGGTCACACAAAAGACCACATGGCACTTGTCCTCGAGGAGGAAGACGCGATGTTCACAGCCGACAATGTGCTCGGTCAAGGCACAGCCGTGTTTGAGGACCTGGCTGCGTACATGAAGAGCCTAGACAGCATGTCCAAGCAGTTCAAAGGGCGCGCATATCCCGGTCACGGTTCAGTGATCGAAGATGGCCCGGCGAAGATATCGGAGTACATCAAGCACCGCAAGCAGCGCGAGAAGCAGGTGCTAGACGTGCTAGCGCAGGACAAAGATGACGGCTTGACTTCGATGGATATCGTAAAGGTCATATATAAGGACTACCCGGAAAATTTGTGGGAGCCGGCGGAGAGGGGCGTGTTGCAGATACTGGATAAGCTGCAGAAGGAGGGCAAGGTGGTGTACAGCAAGGAGAAGAAGACGTGGGCATTGAGTGGGAAGCCTAGCCTTTAGTTGACCAATAATGTGAAGCACTAAGCAAGGGCTGAAGCTCGTCTGACTCGGTTCCCCCGCTCTGCCCCTCACCCACATGTCTCAAGCAGACTGGTTCAAAGTTCGCTCGTGGTGTATTTCAAGCCTTATTGCTGTAATTTAATTCAGTATAATTAAGTCTTATTCCCTCAACGTTCATCAAAAAGACGTTGGTCAACCACAACACGACATTGTGTCAGAGTGGTTAATGAGTTAGACTTGAATTACCCAATTCCGTCATCTAATGGCTTCGGCCGCGCAGGTTCGAGTACGCTCTTGTGCCCTTCTTTGACACAATCAATGCTGATTGAATTATAGATCCTGTCAATGTCGTACATCTTTTTAATGTTTGCACCCACTGCAATATTTTTGGCCCTATCAGCGTCCCCACACCCCACTCCACCTCACCGTTACATATTTGTATCAGGAACGTCTTTCTGCCAAAGTGTTCTGGCTTTCTAACCATGTGGTCCCGAGAAGTGGGTGTGGGTGAAGCACACGCTACGGACAACGACATGCGCTATGACCACCCCACCAACGGACCATCAATAAGATAGGTCTGCGATGGCTTCAGAAGGCTGAGAATCATTGAGCCAGTCAGATTGCAATTTCAAGACTAATCAAGAATGCACGAAGTCGTGTGAGTGCTTAGACATAATTGTGAACAGGTAGCCTTTCTATCCTCGAGTATGCTTGCTTGTATTTTACTCGAGTTTCCACAGCCTCTAGACCAACTTAATACATGTCCATACTGTGATCAATTCGCTCTGGCTGATGTCAGATGGTCTATTCCAAGAATGGCCCGAAGACAGCTCTAGTAAGGACAATTCTGCCAACATACAACATCCCCTACAAGAGCACATGACACTCGCGCCTGATTCTGATAGAGTAGAAGACACCGACAAGAATCTGCAAAATCCCTGCACCTAGCAACTCCGAGTGGTTGGAACATCAGAACGTGAGTAAAATTCCGTCTGGATGCTAGCGCCGGGAAAGAGCGGGGAGATCCACTAGTACCGCGGTCGCAATGCAGGTCCGGCGAACCCCAGAAATAACGTCGCTGTCCAGACCACGCAGCACGAGCGTGTGTGAAATCTTCGCAGTCCGCACTGCAGGCGCAACCCCGAGCTCTTCTCGCATAGTCTGCACCATGCACCAGGCTTGAAAGCTCGCGTGAGACACCATGGACACCATCGCAGTTGCCCCCAAGGCGGTGTCGCAGGCGTCGCCAAAAGTCGTGAAGAATGCCAAAGGCAACATTGTACCAAGCAGCCAGATGGCGCATATTGCCTATGGGTGTGGTGCGTATTATGCGACTTCTTCATATACACAGCTGACGCGAGCAGAGCACATGGGCGTAATGTTCGAGAATGCACGCAAGCAGACCCTCGGAAACTACCAGGCCATTCTTCGAAAGATACACGAGGAGCCCAGCGTAATAGCTCAGACCTACAAATCTTCGATCGACGGTGGACCTGTGGTGTCGCTGCGACCGCTCTTCCTATGCCTACAATGTCCCAACACCATGACCGAGACCGACCGAGACGAACACATCGATCAGAAAGCACATTGTTTCTGTGGGTCAAGGCTGCGAATCTGCTACGAGGGAGATGCGCTGATCCTACTATAGCTGTAGAGTCACGGGACGGCTACGTGTACTGCGGTAATTGCGAGGATTACATCTACGATCCAATCATGGAGATACGGCGGCTACAAAAGGGTTGGTGCATACATTTTTCTGGGCCGAAGTTTGCTGCTGACATGGGCTTGTGTAGGAAAGAAGCGAAAGTTCGACGACGCAACGACCGCCGACGACGTTAAGCTTATCGTCAATAACTCCACATTCCTACCATGTCGAGCGATTGGGCTGCGTGGGCTCTATAACATGGGCCAGACATGCTTCATGAGCGTTATACTGCAGACTCTGATACACAATCCTTTCATACGGAACTTCTACCTCTCCGAAGGACACAAGCAGGTCGACTGCGAAAAGGAAGCGTGTGTTAGCTGTGCGTTGGACGAGATGTTTGTCGAGTTCTACTCTTCCGACAAGAACGAAGGCTTCGGCGCGGTCAGTATGCTCATGGGTAGCTGGCTGGCTGGAGAAGTAAGCGTTTTCGCAACACAAGTGAGGGGACAGAGAGCTAATATATATGCAGGCACTCGCAGGCTACCAACAACAAGACGCGCATGAGTACATGCAATTCATCCTCAATACGCTTCACCTCGCGAACGGAGGCTCGGCCGACTCCGACGAATGCAAGTGCGTGGTGCACCAGACCTTCTACGGCAAGCTATCGAGCACCGTCACATGCGACAGCTGTCGTAACGTTACAACTGCGCAAGACCCGTACATGGACCTCAGTCTCGATATTAGAAATCAGTCCAAGAAGCGAAAGCACAACGTCGACAAAGGCGATGAATTACCGCTGGATCTCAGAGACTGTCTGGAGAGATTCACGGCGAAGGAGAAATTAGGATCTGCGGACTACACATGCCGAAACTGCGACAGCCCTCAGAATGCGACCAAGCAGCTGAGCATCAAGCGACTACCACCAGTACTCGCGGTGCATCTCAAGGTACGGAACCCTCAATTACAGCGCATAACCAGACTGATTTGTCGCAGCGCTTCGAGCACATGAAAGCCACATCCTCAAAAATCGAAACTCGCGTCAGCTTTCCCACGAAGCTGGACATCAATCCATACAGCACGTCATACCAACAGACACTTAAGAAGTCGATGAAGGCTACTGGCGCGCCACCTACGAACTACAACACCAACACACCTGCGAATAGTTTGGTCTACGAACTCTCCTCGGTGATCGTTCACAAAGGCAAAATAGATTCTGGCCACTACGTCAGCTACTCCCGCGAAGGAAACGACTGGTTCATGTTCGATGACAGCAAAGTCGTGCTTGCAAGTGAGGCAGAAGTTCTTGCTGCGGAAGCCTACCTGCTGTTCTACATGGTGGGAGGATTGGAGGTCTGAGTTGCCGAGTCGTTTCGCATGCGATGTCGCACGACGGACATGAGTTCAACGTCAACCGACTCCGTGTTGTAGGATTGACACCCCAATCGCCTCCTCTGAGGCTTTTTCACGTTGATACAAATTCTTGATTGGCGGGAAAGCCACGCCCTCAAGTTGCATTACGGGCGTTTTGGAAGATGGAATCGGCGTTTCTTTATGATTGTAGCAAGGCACACTTTTCAAGCAGCTGTTCAAACACCACACGGTGTTGACGGCGCGTGGAAGTGCAGCGCATATCACTGCATGCGTCTGGATGAACATGGCATTGTCGTTTCTTTTAATGTTCTGGCAAGGTTCACCTCCCGGCGACTGCTCATACATGATGCAGTCTTGTCTGGCTCACGGGGATACAAGTGCACGTCACTTTACGATATGAATCCTTCCAATGGTGCAAGCTTGATCACTCCTCCTCAGCCTACTGTCCCTCTACTTTCTCTCGCTTCTTTTTACTTGTTTCCGACATGGTGCACGTGCTGGCGTAGCTAATGCTTTTCGGGCGTCTCGTTACAAACTATCGTACTCAGGTCCGCATGATCGCCATACTATGTTCATCAGGCAGACTTCCCAGAACACACCGTCATATGGTCTGGTTTGAGTCTCCCACCAAATACTTATTCGCACCATTTCATTACGAGCAGCCTCGCTTTCAAGCTGGACCGATCGTCGCGCGTCTGATGATTCTGTTACTAACGGCACTTCAGTATGTCTTGGCGAAGACGTTCCGCGTCAGGCAAGATCTGCGCCTAACATTTAGCCGTGTCAGTTCTCCAAAATCTGCTTCGCTGCTGGTTGACCCGAGGAACAAAGCCACCTGAGTGGCGGAGATGTCCTTCCGGAGTGGCTCCACACCTATGGTCATGATTCGTGATTGAGGCTTGCGCACTAAAACCTTTAGTGTACACCGAGTATGAAATTATGGAGTTTGTCAGTGCATCAGGGTATCACGCGAAATGGTGAGAGGCTGTGTTTCTATGTTCAACAAGCATGTGGCTGTAGTGCTGGGAGCATTCAGGGGACGCAATGCGCATCGACCTATTCTGCCATGAATCCAGGATGATTTGGCATGAAGCAAAAGGGAAGAAGAGAGTAGTTGTTCCGTTCCAGCAAGGCTCATTTTTAGAAGAGGCGACTTCGATAAGGCGACACCCTTCTGCACTTTCGAACATCTAAGGCCGGATGGCTGTGTTGATGGCGGCTACACCCGAACTTCATCTCACCACGATGCGAAAGATTGATCAATCCCATAAAACCCTGGTCAAGCACATACAAACCTATTTACAGACTCCAGTGCGCTCTGCCTCGCTTCGCTACTAGCATTGGGTCCCAGCGGGGGCTGCGTATACAGTGGGCGGTATGTTGCAGATATGGTGGCTCGTGGTTCTGGACTAGGTGATTGAGACGGCGCGTGCCGTGCGTGCCTTCTAGGGTGTGTGACTCTTTTGCCATGCCGAATCAACACTCCATGAACCTTGATTGCCTTACACCTTACGTGGCGGTTATCGTGCCATTTACATGACAATGCAAGTCACGAATTAAGGGAGTCGCATGGTGGAGTGTTGTATTACGGTAAAGAGTTCGAGGCTGTGGAATGAAAAGTCGACGTAGTCGTTATGAGCAGTCGCATGCCGGTATATGGATGTCTGGTCTCGCGAAACACGCGATAGAACATTGGGTGTGGCATGCAACAACTCGTGCTCTCCCTTATTCGGGTCAAACAGCTCCATCCAGATACCATCAAGACTTTGCACATCTCATGAATCTTCCTTATGAAGTTGCTTCGCCGTGATCGTTGGACCCGAGTACACTTTGCAACTTGGGTTCAGGGCGCCAATATGTGGAGTGCTCAGGCTTCGCTGCGGAATGGACGGGATCACATTTGCACAGACTCCAAGCAGATCTCAGAAATTACGCACAAACAGCTAGACACTTCCGACGTTCGGCAATGAAGGGCTGAGCCATCTTGAGGCTGCCATAAACGCTTCCAGCACTGAGGAATTCATTCCACTTGCGGCAAGTTGGAGCCACGGTGAGACGTATGCTGAGAAAGCCACCTCGTTTGGAGTGGATATTGGAGATTAATGCCTGGCCAATTCGTCAACTCAGGTCCGCATTCCCTTGGACAGTCTTTTTGTGTACACTGTCACCTGTCACAGGTGGCGTGCATGTCACCACACATGGAAGCACCGTGATATAATTGGTTCCGCCATGACACAAATTGGGTCAGGGCTCATCTTGGTTGGTCCTGCCCCTAATGTCAGAGCCCAATGATTCCGGGATTCAGGTACAAGGTGTGGTAGGGGCGTGCAGATGTACGCAGTGTTAAGGCGACCCGTCTTGCGAGAGATTGGGAGTGCAAATGGGCTCGTCGTGGTAATCGAACGGCACCAGTGTGTACATGTTTGTTCCTCCTCATTCACTACCTACAATCAGATTGAGACTTGCAAGAATGACTTCTGCAGACGACCTCCAGCTGCAGAAAGACGACGAGACCCCAAGAAGGTTACCAGCATGGTTCCATTCACAAGCTGCTTTTGGTTGGACCGCATGTGCCACACTTTCATTGCTGAGCGATCGGCATCTTCTTGTCGAGTCGAATTTCCATCATCCGGTTTTGGTGTACATCTCGCAGCTGTGCATGACCACGATCGTGGTGATACTTCACAGACTTTGGCACCACCAGAAAGGCAGTGGTGGCCACAGAACTTTGAGGGTAGAGCACGGAAAGCTCATTACCTTTGCTGCTATGGGCTTTACAGCACTGTCGATGCTGTGTGTGCTGCAAGCTGTTCTACACTTCAGCAGCCTGCCGACTCTAGCAATGCTCCTGGTATGTTGACGCCTTTTCTTCTGCGGACTCTGAAGCTGATTCTTCCAGACGATAGCTATCTTCGCTCACGACTCCCTCTTCTGCCTCTGCGATCACACATACCGCAAGCGAACCGAGTTACTGCGGCTGAGCGTGATGCTCCTCGCTTGCGTTGGCATCCTGGCCACAGAGTATCGATTGACTGTTCCGGCTCTGATCTCATCGATATTGGCAATGCTCTTCGCCGGTGTCGCGACTGGACTTAGCGGGATCGCTGCACGGCATCAACGACAAGACGAACTGCCCAGCCGAGCTCAAAAGCTGTTATATCTTGTCGTTACCGGCTATCTCATCGCTGCTGGTTGGATGTTTCTCTTCTGGCCTCATGCCAAGGCAATCGCTCTCGATTCGAGACATGTTCTATTACTGTTGTTCAACGCTGCAACGACAACAGCGGCTTTGCTGATGGGACAGTCGACTTTACTTCCGATGGTGGACTTGAGCACAAGTGTCGAGCCAGATACTGACCGAATACATTCTGAGCCCCAGAATACGTGGATCATCCTAGGCTTAGCTGGAGCCGTGGGCAGTTACTCGACACTCTCGGTGCGAAGGCCATACACAAGTTGGTACCAACTCTGCTCCTTCGCAGTAGCGATACTCTGCGTCGCATACGGCGACGATCGTCGTACGCGCCACACTCCGTCTATGCAATACGAACTCCTGGACAGATTCGAAGTCGACGAAGAAACAGCAATACACATGAAAGCTGTTCAAGTGGTGGAGCGACCAGCGTTTCCTGAAACGAGGAAGGGCATTGCGAAATCCTGGTCAAAGCCCTTGATCGTGGCGATGCTCTTGATCTGGACTGCTTATATGTGCCTGAACTTTGCGGCCAAGCAACACACTTCGCATTCCGCTCTAGATCGCGTATATGAGCCACTCGTGCCTCTGGAGGTAGTGATCAGCATGTACAAGGAGCCGACAGAGGATGTACGCCACCTGATTGCCGCTTTGAACACTGAGTCAACGACGTCCGGAGCCTCGGTCACCATCTACAACAAGAATCCAAACGCAGATGTTGAGATAATTCGCTCGGAGACGGGGGCTCACAGAGTTTTTCAGCTACCAAACGTAGGACGAGAGGGCGAGACATATCTGTACCACATCAACCATCAGTGGGATAACTTAGCGCAACACACGATCTTCCTCCAGGCCGACATCCACAATCCCCGCGAGTTCTATACACGGCTGTGGTCATACTTTGATCCTGTCCGGACCGGATTTCTAAGCTTAGGCTGGTCGGACGTCTGCAGCTGCGAGGAGTGCGGTGACAGAAATTCCTGGCGGGACACGACAGGACTCTTCCCCTTGTATCATCAAAGGATCAACAATTCGACGGAGTGCAAAGACATCTTACTCAGCTACAAAGGCCAATTTGTTGTGTCCGCGGCACGCATTCGAGGGATTAGCAAGACAATCTACAACGACCTTTGGCACGGCTTCGTCGACCAAGACAGCTGGGCTCACCAACCAGAGTACTTACAAGGCCGACCTGATTCAATGAGCGCTCCGGATTTTGGCTATACCATGGAAAGAATGTGGAACGTGCTCTTCCAGTGCTCGGATGTGGAAGTCGCATGGAAGTGTCCCACGCTCTTGAGCGGATGGAGGTCAGGCGGCGACATTGGAGATTGTCAATGCTTCGACTCAGCCCTTGTCTACTGAGCTCGAATAGTGGCACATTGCTCGCCTTCAGGATGATGAAGGTTCCATGCTTCTACGCGGGGACAAGTTCTTCGTAGTCAGCACGTTTCGACGGTAACGGGGCACGACCTCACGATGACCCTACAGATCGAGGCCCAAATACCCTCGACAGGTATGTAGAGGCTCACTCATGGTAGAATTATGCGCCCTCGGGTGGAAAGACACTTGGTGCGCTTGGAAAGCTCGCTTCAGCAGATCGAGGAAGCCACCGACATCAAGGCGGCCACGTACGTCAACAGCACCGCGCATGCACATTGCACCCTTCTAAATACCATACAAACCTCCTTGGTCCGCCATCATATGATGATCCAAATGTGTTTGAGTTCATGATTCCAGATTTGATGATGAGAACGTTTCGGATTCCCACACAGGCTGGAAACATCAACGGTTAGACTCGGGTGGTTCCCGAGGCCAGGCCGACTCCACGTGTTCCCCACTTTGCCCGACTTCATGCACTCCACCCGTGTTGCGAAATCCGCATGCGCGGCGCTCAGACGTTACTCGGCTGCGCCGCCGTTGAGCTCGGCATGGCTAAATTCTCCTCTGCCGCCCGCAAAATGCAATTATTGCTGACAACCGACTACTTGCAATCATTACTGTCCACATCGCCTGATCCGAGTAGAACCTTTCCGAGAAGCCGATACGATTTGTTGCATTTCGACCGCGGACGGCCAGCATGACAACGGTACAGAACAGCATCAATAGCAAAAAGCTTTCCGTGGCATCCAGTGGCAGTTTCGATGGGCGCTACGCCTCGCGCCAAAGCCAACTTTTCAGAGATCTCGAAGTCTTGCTCGAGCTCACGCCGAGCACTTTTAGCTCAAACCTTTTGGCGCTCCCAAGAGAAATAAGAGACCATGTCTGGGTCTACGTGCTGCCTGAAGTCAGACAAGCTCGTCCTGAATTGCACACGTGTTTTTGGGGTGCAGATATGAAGAACGCCGAGCCCTGGAGACATGACATATTTGGCTACGGACCTTCCGTTGCAAGACATTCTCGTCTACGACCAGAGCTACTTCTTATCAACAGGCAAATTCGGAACGAGCTTCTGCAGACCTACCTTCGCAGTAGTAAGTTGACGCTACATGCCGAGCTACGAAACACCCAAACAAACAATGATTACTTCGACTTGTCGCCCCACATCTTGCAGCTACCGATGCTACAACATGTCACTCACATCAGATTCTACGTTGAATGGAACTACACGACTAAGAAGCACGGTGGTAAAGGAGCGAGGCTGAACGATCAAGTGCGAATGACCGACAACCTCCTCAAAGCCATGAACACGATCATTTCCCCGCTCCAAGCAATCGAAACCATCGAATTCTCCGTCCTCTTCTTCTGGAAGCACCGCTCTGGCAATATTTACAGTCTCTCTATGCAAGATCTCTTCGAACTGGAAGACGTGTTCAAACGCTATGCTGAACAGCGTTGGCTTCTTATACTGCGAAAACACAAAGCTTCCGTTGCATCTCCAGATCCGTCTCCTGGAGTGGGGTACAAACTGTCTAGCGAGAACAAGGGTACGGAGCAAAGCGGCGGTATGGAGATCTATGTCAGCCAGGACCTGGAAGAAGCGATGAGTCGCAGAAGAAAAAGTAACGTGGATTTCTATGGCCATTACGGTATTTCGGATCCTTTGCCTCAACCGAGTTACAAGCTCGGCGCAATGATCTAAGTCCGCCGCGGAAGAGGGTTGCGACTCCCTATCTTTGTTGCGCATTTTGGAATCCATCGAAGGCCAAATGCGCGAATCAACACATCAAAAAAAGCCAAATCAAGCCAAGTGTCCGTGTATCAGATGGCAGCAGCCATGGGACTCGTATCACGCTTGTGATAGTATTCCACATGTGTCTCGAGCGGTTGTGCATCTTCACCTCGGATGGTGGTCGTTCGATCAAACTTGGTCAGCGAGAAATTAGCTTGCGGCCCGTCTGACACGACAAGGGTCATCTGCGACCTCAACCAGTGTGTACATATTCAGGACCGTGGTTCATGAGAGCTACGATAAAACACAGCGAGACACTCTCTAACCAGACCTCAAGTGTCTTGTGCGTGTCAGCGGCAGGCCTCACATCGATTAGTAGCTTTAGCCCAATGCCCTCGGCCGAGAACGAACCACGCCACAAGCTCGAAAGTGAAAGCTCGAGGGGCTAGAGAATGAATTGAGGGGTAAGACCTCGCAATTGGCAAGTGTGACGACGAGCGAAGACAATTACAACGAAGAAAAACCGATGCCCTGACATCGGTGGCATGTTCGTTATTGATTTATCAACACCGGGAGAAGGATACTGAAGGGAAACACAAACCTTTGTGTGGGTCGTTAATGCGGTACCACCTCTTAGAGGCAAGCTACAGAATGCGGGCGCCCCCACACCGAACTTGCTTGTGCGAAGCGGAAGACTTGCTCTCAAATTTCTTCAAGGATTGACCACGGCAATAGGCTAAAGCAGTCTACCAGCATTTTATGTAGTCTAATCTGTTCGCTACCATCACAGTTCCAAGCAAAGCCTACTACGCTCACGAAGTACACCTTTCGCGGCACACCTGTTGGTGGGTGTTTTAATATCAGCCCTGATTGGTACTAGCTTCTTGTAGATGCGGCCTGTCACTGGCCGGGAATACGGCATCTGGACTTTTGTGGAGACCTTCGATCCTATGACATTTCCGTAACGGCAGCTGTTTGCTGCATATTTACCTGGGGAGCGGAATTGTTAACTAATGTGCTAACGCCGGACCCTCATTCACTCTTTCCTACCCGTGGAGAAGTTAAGTCTCATAACCCACCTTACTATCACCGCAAAGCTCTTCAACACACGCGAGGACTTTATCCGCTCTCCTGCCTGGATGCCTCTGCGCTCAGCGCGTTTCGCCGCCCTACTTTGAGATTACAACGCAGACTGCAAAAAGAACCGGATACGCGTGTCCGAGCTGCTGTCTTAATCTATTCCGATCGCTATTGCCGGCACAATCACAATTCCGAGTTCCAATCCACACTTCCATCATGACAGCGCCATCGCTTTATCGTCATGCGACAAGAAGCGAAATCATCGATCTCGCCGTTGTCGAAGGACACGACGCAGATATTTCAACTAGCGCTGGATCTATACGTCCGGTCGCCAGCCGCACATCAACCAGGCCGTCCAAAACAGCAGACGAAGATAACGAGCTATATGCGACTATGGAAAAAGACGTTGAGAAGGGTGAAGACCATATTTCATTATCGAGTGCCGACAATTCGGCAGCGGCAGAACTTGATCCAAACATTGTCGACTTTGATGGCCCTGATGACCCAGAGAATCCTCTAAATTGGAGTTACAACAAAAAATGGGGCATGGTGTCGCTGGTATCTGCGATCACTTTCTTGACGCCACTCGCGTCCTCCATCTTTGCACCTGGAGTCCCGCAAGTTATGACGGAGTTCAATTCGACGAATGATATGCTTGCTGGATTTATGATATCAGTCTACGTTCTAGGAGTAAGCTCATTCGGAGCAGTTACAGACGTTGTGCTGACTCCTTCAGTTTGCCTTCGGACCTTTAATTATTGCACCTCTATCGGAGATGTACGGCAGACTGCCATTATATCACAGCTGCAACTTCTTGTTCGTTGTTTTCACGATCGCGGCAGCCGTTGCAACCAACATGGGGCAGTTCATTACATTCCGCTTCTTCATGGGATGCTTTGGAGGAGCTCCGATGGTCCTTGGTGGAGGGACCATTGCTGACTTGATACACCGAGAGCAGCGTGGCACGGCTATGGCTGTTTGGATGATGGGCCCGACAATTGGGCCCTGCGTGGGGCCTATCATCGGAGGCTTCTTGACTGTCGCCAAGGGCTGGCGATGGAACTTCTGGTTTGTGGCTATAGTAGCTGGCGCATTTTTCCTGATGTCCCTCATACTCATGCGCGAAACTTCAGCGACCATAATCCTGGAACGCAAGGCAAAGCGTCTCCGCGCCGAGACCGGGAACGAACAACTGGTCTCGAAACTCGATGATGGCCTCACTCCGACCCAGTTGTTCAAGTTCTCCATAGTCCGGCCGGCGAAGATGCTGTTCTGTTCAACGATCTGCTTCGCCATATCGCTTTACGTCGCCATCACTTACGCCTACCTCTATATCTTGTTCACCACCTTCTCGGTCGTTTTCAGAGATCAGTATGGCTGGCATGGTGGCATTCTTGGTCTCTCGTTCCTGGGTCTGGGCGTTGGCTCCCTCATTGGACAATTCACGTACATACACTTCGGCAACAAAGTTGTGACGAAGCACAGCCGGCGAGGCGACTTTCAACCCGAGCATCGCCTGTACATGATGACCATAGGTGGATTTTTTATACCCGTCGGCCTCTTCATTTACGGCTGGACGGTCCAGGCACATGTACACTACATGGCTCCGCTCGTCGCGACAGGACTCATTGGTTTCGGGCTACTCATGACGTTCATGCCTGCCATATCATACCTCGTCGACGTATTTACAGTATACGCTGCGAGTGCCATGGCTGCTAGCACGGTCTTGAGGTCTCTGGCTGCAGCCTTTATCCCACTGAGCAGTCAGAAGATGTATGCTCAGATGGGTTACGGTTGGGGAAACTCAATGCTGGCATTTGTAGCCTGCGCACTTATTCCCATACCATTCTTGTTCATCAAGTACGGGGAGCGGATCAGGAACAACAGCACGGTCAAGCTTTAGAATAGGAATGCCGCATGAGGTTGACGTGTTCAAACATGAATCTTTCGAAGGAAATGGAGTGTGAGAAAGAGGTCTACGATGATTCCTCCGAAGACCCGCGGTCCGTCGCGTGCGACGATGTTGCGCCTCGCCATTGAATTCGAACGACGGTAACAACAGATCTCCAGGATCACAAGAATCACGGAAGGCGAGAAGATGAACCATGAACAGCACTCTTGATTCGCCATGCCTGTAGATCTAGGAGCGCTGCTTTGATCTTGTCTGGCCCGTTGGTTTGGGAACGTGCAGCTTCTCCTTCGTTCCATCACTCCTTCTTGGCCTTCTTCCAATAGCAGCTGAACCCACCACCCGCACCGCAATCGAACGCCGCTGCGACCGAATTAGACTCAAGCACCATAGACGGCAATTGAGAATCTTCTTACAAACAGTAGGCTCACGCTTCTTCCCCTTCAAGTAGCAGAGGACACCATGGGAGCCTATGCAATCGGCTGACGCTGTGGCTTTGGTTAGATCGTGCTGTGTAGGATGCCTGACGATCGTCTTACAGACAGTGACAACCCCTTCCTTGATTGGTGTGGGGGCGGCCATGGCGATCAGAGGCAAGATAGTTGCCAGTGATATAAAGGTCTTCATCTTAGAGGGATAGTTAGATTTGAGTCTGAAGCGTTCAGAAGGTCAGATTGTTGTCGAGCTCAATCTTGATGCGCATAGCAGCATTTATACTGCTTTCTCTGAGAATCTTGTAGAGGCGGCTGATGTTTCGAGCGATGCGCGTCGCTGCACTGGTGCAATTACCAATTGCTTCATTTGGGCATGCGCTTCATTAATGTGTAAAGAAATTCCCAGAAGCCCGAAGGTTGAACATGGATCACACGATGAAGTGTAAAAATTGGTATGACGGGACATTCGCAATGAAGTTTAGCGTGTCAGTCTTTCACACCAGTGTGGAGCGGAACATCGCATAACTCCAACAACGACCCTGTTATACTCCATACTCACAGAGACATGCTGATGTTTTGTGCATTGGTAAACCCTAATGATGTTGCTGACTATCTGGCATCGCCACCGCGTTCGATGCACCAGGCTTAGGAGTCTTTCCCAAAGCGGGCATCGGACTATAGAGTCTTGCAATATGCTGGCTAGGATTCTTGATCTACCGCATTAGGATATGCAAGATGAAAGTCTTCCAACTGTACACAGTAAATGGTATAAGCAGCTGCTAATTTCAGCAGGCTGACACAATCCCCTCCATGTGTCCGAGGTGCATCCTGCATATGCAGTGGCAATTATGCGATCAACGATTCTGGGAGAACATCGTGGAACACTTGCGAAGTCTGACCCTCGATCACTCCTTTCCATTTGAGCTCTGAATCATCCTTACAACTTGACGACGTTGGTCCGCCACAGCTACTGGTTTGTCGACGGACTAGTCAAGGGCATATACTCCAACCTCACCGAAGCAATTTGAGAGATCTAAATTACACCAACACGTGTTCGCGATGAAAATCCACAGCTTGGACGAGTCAGCACGAGGTCATTTTCAGCAAGACTTCGATGAAGAGGACGACTTCTCAAGCAATGAGGAGAATTCATCTTACACCAGACCACGCCGACGTCATGCTTTACCAGCCTCTCTCATTACCAACGTCCTCTTATCGCTCATCATTCTATGCTTCGCCTTTTGGCCAGCTAGCGATTTATCCGCAGCCATATGGTGTAAGCTTCGTGACTGTCACCGCAATCATCTCGCTAAGTCTTTCCAGCACCAGCCAATAAAGCGATCAAATACGAGATACACAAGTTCTACGGATCGACTCCGTCTAGTCAAAGCCCGTACCAGGGCGAACCGAACGAGGAACGCAACCAGCGGTGGTTGGAACTGTACGAATGTGAGCCAAGCCTCGCCATAGCACGCATCCAACTATCCAAGAGGACTACATTGCTGATAGATTGATGGAATGTAGGGATAGGCATCTCGCAGATACCTCGAAAAGAAGCGGACATGCTCGTGGACAAGACATCGTCCATTGCCGGCCACGAGGACTACTACGTGATTGAGCTTGATGTCTTCCATCAGCTTCATTGTCTGGTGGGCACACCATGATCTTCTTTTACGTGCTGAATTGAAACGTAGCGTTTTAGAATACTATTCGTATGGCCCTCTGGCCCGACCATTTTAATCAGACGTTCTACCTCGGGGTCACAGAAGAAGACAGAATGAATCATGTCGGTACGCTCAAGCCTCATCCTCACGTCGTGTTCAAGAAGTATAACAAGATGGGTAGATCATTGCGTCGACCAGATTCGTCAGTACATCATGTGTCACGCCGACACAACACCGCTGGTCTGGAAGTGGGATCGAAGGAACAACATCTCCGTCACGAACATGGGCGTCGCACATACATGCCGAAACTGGGGTAGGATAGCTGCTTGGGCACGGGAGCATAAGGTGCAATGGGATGTGGATAGGACGAAACATGTGCCTGGGAGTCCGGAGTGGTCTTAGGGAATGAGGGCTGCTACCTCGGGAAAAAGAGAGATTTTGCTTCCGTGTTCGTTCCTGATCAACATCTCGAGCACAGTCACATGTGGGCAGTTCGAAGCGAGCAGGTTAAGACGTTGCATACATCTCTTCATTCGCTATCATTCTGTGTGGCTCCTGCATCGCTACAAATGTTGTTGATTCTTCCCGTTCTCAAGGTTCCTCGTCTGGACCATTGCAATCGCTCTGGTCGCGTGGTGAGATTTGGGTTGCAGAACTACACGCTCTACCAGCCGTGACTTGGATAATCCTCCTTCTGCGCCTCAGCATCACGCTTCCACCCGTGGCTTGGATAGTCCTCCTTCTGCGCCTCAGCCTCACGCTTCCACCCATGGCTTGGATAATCCTCCTTCTGAGCATCCGCCTCACGCTTCCATCCGTGGCTTGGATAATCCTCCTTCTGAGCATCCGCCTCGCGCTTCCAGCCATGATTGGGATATGCGTCGAGATTGGCCACCGTGGGAGCTGGCACTGCAGCCGCCGAGACTGTGGCGGCCAGGAGTGGGAGGGAAAGAATAGTAGTGAGCTTCATGATGAATGTGTTTTGTCGAGCCTGGAAAGGAGATGAAGTGATGATGATGAGTCGTGGATGCGGCTCTCTCCTCGAGAAGGTCCATGGTGTCTTATACTCTTGATTCGCATGGGTTGGTGAAATCCCTACCGCGCGTGTGGTGGCATGTTCAGACCAGCTTCCTCATTGAGGTGAAGTGTTGGGCGTGCTCCAGTATCGCCATCGGCTGGTTGGTGGATGAAAGCTCGGATGAAGTCTGACCCGGGTTGGTGATGCAAGAGTCTCGTATTCGAAGGCGGTGGACGAGAGCTCGCCTTTCTCCCAGTATTGTAGCACAGAATACAGCCTTGAGTTTACCTCGAACACAGTTCGTCTTCATTTGTTCGACTTTCTATGGCAGCAATGCTTGTCAGGCCATACTCATAGATGACTATGACCTCTCTCGACCTGGAGAAAGGCGGGCAAATCGACCTCATCAAAGGTCCTTCCGAATATGGACCTTGATAGAGCCCTGTCGAGGGTGGGTAGATACTCCACCACAACGCACGCTATGACGAACTCTCATTCGTCCTTTCTTGACCATCGGTTGCCGTAGATCGTATTCAAGCGGAGAAACACACAGCAGCTACTCTGTGATCCAAGATGAGGCTTGTCATTGCCACGACAATGGCGAGACTTTTCCGACCGATCATTGATTCGGGCTCATAGTCGATGAGGGCGAACCACGGAAATAGGAGAAGCCTCCAGTTTGCCGCATGAAGGCTCAAGTGTTTGTTGATTCGAGACCGTTTTTATAGTAGACATGTGGAGCGTTGAGATTGATGTTGCTGACTGTGACAAGGTTAATCATGCTGACTGTGTCGACTTTGCTGGAGAAGATACTGTATATTGAAGCAACCACGCTCAGTCGATCTCTCAAATATTTTCAGCTTGGTCCTTACGAAAGACTCCCGTGGTGTTGCAGTTTGCTAAGCCCGTCAGTTGGGCGATGGTTATGCATCATTGTCTAAGAGGCTGTAGCAGTGCACATGCAGCGTCGAAGTTGAACAATGCGAGACGTTCCTGGGTCTACAGATCGGTGGTTCCAATCATTGGTGCTTCGAAAAGGAGCCATAGAAGCAGGAAAGATCTGTAGACGTCAAACGAGAAGCGCGCTCAAAGCATCTATTCACAGGTCGATCTCATCTACGATTGAAAGAAAAAGTGTTTCGAAACTCATTGCACACGTGTCTCGCATACACAGAGATGGTATCGTCATTTGTTCGACATGGTGTCGAAATAGATGGTCGCTGGAGTGGTGTTTCTTGGTTGCCGCGGAAGCCAACCACCTTGTTTTGCCCAGCCATCTCAAGGTAATTGCGCAACTTTATGCCGTCGAGTAAAGGATTGGACTGCTGCACCCACCAAACTCCTTGCGCTATTGCACGTAACTTGTCTTCAACACACCCATACTTCAAACTTCACTACAATTGCTCGCACAACACCATCATCGTCCCTTCCTTCTGTGTTGCGACACCCCCGAGACACCTCCGCAGATTGCCCCACGCCCTCCACGCGACGCACCACACACGTCATTCGCTTGCGCCTCAGCGGTTCCCTGCTGTACGACGACGATACTCGAGAATTGAAGGGCTTGTGACATCGACAACAGTGTAGGAGAAGGACAGGAGACGCACCGCAAGAGCAAGGAAGCAATCGCACTCGCGCCAAGTCGTGACGCGCATCTTGCGGATACTCGGCACGCATCGCGAGAACAAGACTCCAGAAAGCCATTGCGAGGCAAGAAGACAATCCAAAGACACCCTTGAGCGAACCTACCATCTACCTGCGCTCCAACACTCCAACCATTCTCCCAGCGCATCGGCCGCGCACCGCACCCCCTTTCACCCCGAACACACCCACCCACCACAGATAAGCCGCAATGGCACGCGCAACCGTCGTCGGCTCAGCCGTCGTAGTCCAAGAGAAATACTACTGGCCCGATCTCCAACTCAACATCTGGACAATCTTCATGCTCGCGACAGCAGGCCTGATACTAGGCGTAAGCGCGCAATTCATGTCGATACAAAGCGCAATGGAACTGGGAACACCATGGTACATACACCACCCCTCTCTCACATTCAACATTACTGACATGTAAAATCCAGGATCATGCCCTACGGCGTAACCGTCGGCGCACTAGCCATAATATTCATCATCATCGAACTCATCTACATCTCGCAGCGCCGCCTGATGCCCGGCGTCATGATGCTCTTCAGCTTCATCCTCCTCGTGCTCTTCATCGCGGGCATAATCGGCACGGCGATACAGCTGTTCGCGGGGCCGAATATAAATAATCAGTGCAACACGTATGTGTTTGATGATGCGGCGAGTGGCGCGAATATGAATACGCTGGCGTTCTTGCAGCAGAGGAATATATGTAAGTGCAAACAGGGTGTTTGATATGGGGGATGAAGGCTAATGGTGACACAATAGGTCAGTGCTGGCAGGCTATTTTTGCGTTTTGGATTATTGGGAGTGTGTTTTTGGTGTGGATGATGGTTATGGCGAGTCAGGTCAATTCGAACCAGTTCGCATGATGAGAACCGATATCTCATTTCAGCATCTTCGACGCGGAAACTCCTTTCTTGTTTCGCACACTTCTTGTAAATGCCCTTTTATGTTCGATATGTATACACGAAGACATAGCACGGCAGCAGCGACGGCGTTTTGAAATTAGCGTTCACGAGATACCGCTGCATGGAGGACAGATGTGAGCAGATGAATATACCGTATGCTAGCAGTGCGATATTCCCTGAGATGTAAATGTGCGAAATGCCATACTTTCGAAACATCAACTCTTGCACTTCACAATCCATTCGTCAATGGCTGTCTCGGCCAAACTGCCGATATCCAGCCCAAAAAAAGAAAATTCCCCCAGGCACCCACCAAAGCCACAGAAGCGCAATCTCACACTAGCAAGACTTCCGGAGGCAAAATCCGGAAGAAGCGAGGTATCGGCTATCGAGGTATCCGACGATGCATGCATACATATGTGCACTCGAAGGTGTGCCTGAAAGTCGAGAACGTGTGAATGAGAGTTGTCGAACTGACCAGGTCATGCGAAAAAAAGAAAATCTACATTTGATTTGTCTTCTGCAACTTGTCGACTCGTCAACTTCTCACCGTCCCTTCTTGTCGTCCCACCAACCCATCCCTCCCATCCCTTGCCAAAACGTCAATGCTCCTTAACCATCCCAGATCCCAGCTTTATCCCAGTCCACTATCTTACAATACAGCTTACTCATCAAAGCTTCAGTACACTTACACTTCTGCTTGCATGCTAGTTTCAGCCAATCAAAGCACTAGACTGCGACGCGAAACCAGCGCGCGACGCGTGCTCAGAAACTTACGGCGCGTCGAGAGAGGGGTCTGGAGGCGAGTGATTGGTTCGGCGCAGCGATGTACACGAGATGGAGGCGTGGAGGGGTCGTAAGCTGAAAGCCTTGGTGAAAGCTGTACTTATTATTTGGGTGCATGGCTGTTAGAGAGGTGGTAATGTTCTCGTGTCGTGCCCGCGGTCGTGCGACACGGACATCGCAGTGAACGACCACAACTCAAATCGTGATAACATGAGTTGATCGACAAGTGAACAACACATTGCCTCGCCCTACAAGGCGGCTCGGAGATCGAGTTCGCAGTGCACATACCTAGCTGCGCATGGTTGGGCATGCATTGGCGATCGATTCTAGATGTGGCGTAAGATTGATTCGCTATCAAGCAAGCTCTCCACATGCACGGTGCGAAACTCAAACAAGTATATGCAGCAACTTGCCATCTTGGGCAGGCAGACTTCCGTTGGTAAACTCTGTTGGTATTATTCGCCTATCTTAATCCTCCGTCCGGTCCGGTGCGTCGTGTGCGCTTACCGCCGTGGCTTGCTATGCTAAATCTGCGCTGTGCTGTGCTGTGCTGTACTGCACTGTACATATGGAAAAGCTGCTAGAGGCAGAAATAACAGATCGCTGAAATGATGCTGGGTATGCTGGGGAATATGTAGTACAGAGCGCTTGCTGTGTCGCTAGCTCGGATTTGCCGCCGAGGGGCAGGTAGTCGAGCGACATTGGGTATCCAAGTACCACCGCCCAAATTGTAAGCGTGTATCGCCAAAGTGCGATGAGAATGTAACAGCCAGTGCGTGCGTTCGAAGGCGTGAATGGAATGTATAGCATGATGACCACCTGTGAACGCCATGCTTTTCAATGAGTCCAACACAAGGAAAGGTGTTTGTGGTTGTGGATAGTCTGACGACATGCGACAGATGACTTCGTAGATCCATTGCCTTGTGATGTCGTACAATGTGTCGTGAAGAAATCGTGAAGTCGTTGTGCCAGTCTCTCAAGAGACGAGTTCACCTCCCAGGTCCATGCCAAGACCCTCGACCTTGCCGATGTGGGGATTCATAGGTGGACCCTCTCCGGTGGGAGGATGCAGATTGTCGAAGTTGAGACGACGGCGAGCTTCGCGGGCGGCAGCAGGAGTCTTGGCTCCACCTGCCATCGGCGTGCGGCTCCAGGCTCCTCCGACCTGAGCAGGGCTCGGAGTCATGTTGAGGAACTCGGCGAAGTTGAGGTTTGTAGAGGGTGTAGCGAGGCCAAAGCCTGTGTAGTGTGCCCCTCCGCCGCCAGGGGTAGACATCATGGACGAGGGCAGCGGCGTCTTGTTTGGCGGCGGCGTGGAGGGTGCGTGCATGTGCGGCTTGGAATCTCCCGGTCGTGCTGGTGTGGGAGACGTCGCTAGGTACATGAGCAGATTTGCGTCTTCTTCGCCCGTCTTGCCCTCGCGAGCGGCACCGGCAGCATTGAAGCCGCTTTGCCGCAGACGAGCCGAGCGGGCAACATCAGGGGGCGGGGTGCGAGGAGCCCGTGGTGGTGACGAGCGGTGCGAGCGGTTGAGCTGGAAGGAGGTGATGGGGAGGTCTTCGTCGTCGTCTTCGGACAGGAGGGGCGAGCGAGGGTCGGCTACGGTGGAGCTCTCCGAGACGAAGGACAGGCTGGGCACATGGGTGCGGCCAAAGCGAGCGTGTCGGCGGTGGTAGACGGGCGACGACTCGGGCAGCGAGAAGCTGTTCTTCCAGTTGCCGGACGCCGTTGTCGTCCTGACCTTGTTGCGGGTGTGGCTGCTTGAGGCCGGGTACCGCGACTGGTCGAACCGCGGGCGCTTGTTCTGGCTGTGGCTGCTGCCAGACCGGCTGCCCGAGCGGCGGATGTCGTCTGAGAAGATGGGTGCGGCGAGCGGGGAGGAGTCGAGCACGCCCGGGTGGTAGAAGCGTTCGGAGACGCTGGACACGTCCGACATGGCCTCGTTGCTGGAGCCAGGCCGCTTCCGCTTGCCCAGCTCGACGTCGACGACGGGCTCAATGGCATCCAGGCTGAGGCTCTCCCAGCCGTTCTTGATCTTGACGTTGGCCAGGGCGAGGCGGTTCTGCAGCGTCCGGGTCATCTGCAGAGGAGCACAATGTTAGCATACGCTGGCCTAGGGGCCGCAGACATGGGACGACCGACCTTGGAAACCTGTGCCCGCCGCAGAACTTTGCTCGCGACATCGTCCTGTTCGGCCATGGTGGAGCGGTTGCAGGACAGAATTGGCAGAGCAGGGCAGGGCAGATCAGATCAGATGCCGTAGATATTGTCTGTAAGACGTCTGGCGGCGGGTGTGGACTGGCGAAACACCATGGGCCTGGAGCTGAGGTCACGGCAGCAAGGAATGTGAGGAGAGGTTGGAAGAGGTTAGGCTGCGCATCTGCCCGCACAGGCCCCGGTGGTATCTTTGCTGGGCGTAGGTGAAGTCACGGCGCCATAATTAACATGGCAAATCATTAGCTGCGTCGAGAACCCATAGCGGGAGAGTGCCCGGCGCTGGTGCCTGAGAAATGCTCCTGGTCGTCTCGCGAGCGATAGGTGACAGGGGTAGCGCAGCGTATTGTATGCTGCTTAGTAACGATACCGTACAGCGGCTGATATCGGTGTCCAAATAATCATGCATGTCCCGCGACGTGCATATGATTTGCACATGTCCATTGCACAGTCGACGGCAATGCACGCCATCAGACTGCAGTGGTTATCACCGCATCGGCCGCCTCGTTGCACCGTGTCCAGACAGCAATGCAGGGCGCCGTCCGTCAAACATCGCACTCTACATCTCGACCATGAACAAGAGACGTCGATCAACTATCAAGCACTGTCACTGACACTGTCAGAGCAAGGCCTAGACAAACGTGCGCAAACGGTTTCTGGTCTTGGCAGATAACGTCACTGCGTGAAACTTAGCTTCGAGACATGCGCAATGTCGATGTCGACAACACCAATGGAGTAGGAATTGCACGCTTTTGACCCCTCGCGCGCTTCTCTTGGAAATCGCACACCACGTGCAATTGTTTCTCCCGTCGATTGCGACGGCATCTATCCGCGAAGCAGGACCAATCCGGCCGTGCCTCTTTCCCTAGCTCAGCACTGCTGCATCCCTATCAGCGCGATACTCTAACACCTCAACACAACTCCAGCTAACTCCAAATACAAATTTACGCTCGCTTTCACAGCCAGCATCTTCTGGCGCCACTCGTTTACATAGGCCAACATACTCACCACTCCGTCACCTTTGCAGCATTCCGCAGCCCGCGTCCTCATCCTGCAGCGCGCATCACGGCAGCATTACGCGTTCTCAGAAATAGCTTGCTCAGCATAAGCTTTTACCACCGTCGCTCGCTACTTTCATGAGTCTTTAGCTTGAATTGTATACCACAGCCGCAACATACCGGTCATGCCCTCGTTTCTCGACAAACTCCACCGCAGGAGTAGTCGAGCATTCAACAAGCGTGGTAGTGAGAGCAGCCAACCTCCCGCAGAGCAGACTAATGGACACAATACCAATGGCGTGACTCATCGCCAATCGTCCTCCACTCTGAACTCGTCGCAAGTGGGCTCGTCCACTCCGTCAACCACACCAGCCACCTCCACCACAGAAGGCGACCAAGATCCTAGGACCTATGGTCCTACACCTGCACCCGTGCGCTCTCCCACGCGTGCGCAGCGACCCAGTGCTGAGCCGCTGAAGCGCTACAGCATGAATGTGTGTATGGAGGACAACGATGCAGTGCTTGGCTAACTCTTGTATGCAGGGCCTGTCTTCGACAACATCCAATGGCTCCCACACCTCCATGAACAGATCCTCTCTCCTGGCGCCGCGCATCCTCTCCGTCACAGACAATTCTTGGGTTGGTCGCTCGGCTTCGATGGTTTGGCAGGAACTGACAGTCGCTAGGTGCATCAGCAGGTGCTGCTCATCTTCGGACAGATTGGCGAAAGCAACAGCAAACCGCTGGACGGGTCACTCACGGTTAACCACCATCAGGGCCGATTTCCACCCACTTGCTGGCCAGTCAACGATTCCTACTTCAAAGCTCTGGTGCATCTCGAGCCGGGCTGGAACCGCATACGATTAGACTTCACCTCGCCAAAAGTCTCCTCCCCCAACACCTCCGTACCAGCCCATGCTACCTTCATCAACATAAACTACCTACCCTTGACACACTCTCCACCTCTTCAGCTCGCGATTATCCTCGGACACGACTCGCCTGGAACATACGATGCACCGCCGGATCGCATACAGCGGGAAGGTAATGGGTTGGACCTTGCGGTGAAGAAGTTTCGTATGGCGGCGTATCTGTGGCAGGCCTTTACTGGCGAGCAGATGAATCGCTACAAGTTCGGCCGACGTTGCTTTCGCTTCGAGGACTCGTGGGAACCCGGCACACTCAGCTACCAGGACTGGGGCACCAACCAGTTTCGGACGCAAGCAAAGGTTCACGTCATTCGTTCAAACAAGAGCGTTGCGGAAATTCGAGATCTTGAACGTGCTCAGCAATACACCCCGGGATCCAAGAAGAGCGAGCTCTTTGACATTGCTGCGGAGGCGTGCAAGGACTACTTTCACATCACACCGGGAAACAAGCTATACGTTTCGTGCATGTTTCTAGACTCCCAATGGGACACCAACGAGAAGACAATCCGCGGGCACGCAGCGCTGGGTGGGGGTGTGCCAGACTTGCAGCTAGGCATCTTTGGGTCGCAAGCACTTCACAGCTACCCATCAAGCATTGAAGAGGTTTTCCAGGCTTTCCAGGACTGTACGCGAACTGATACTGCGTACGTTGCCAACGACTGCGGCGAGTCTGGGAGCAGCTGGGAGGCCGCCAACATCGGCATCGGCGCGCACCTCCACGAGACCGGTCATTTGTTTGGCTGCCCTCATCAGGAGTCTGGTGTGATGCTGCGCGACTATGTCACGTTCAATCGCACATTTACCTGCCGCGAACCATATTCCACACGCACCAAATCACCCGGTCAGCGACTAGTCCTTCCTCAGGACGAGTGCAAGTGGCACAGACTGGATGTACTACGCTTCCGGTTCCACCCCTGCTTCCGGATACCACTCGACGGAAACGTTAGTGGCGACGGTAGCGTACAAGTGTGGACAGTGGACAGTGGCCAGGGCGGCGTGATTGCAACATCAAAGTCCGGCATTGCTTGGGCGGAGCTGTACACAGAAGGTGACGAAGTGTGCCGTGCGTGGCGCGAATTTCCCGAAACGGATGGCCAGTACCCGCGGCAGGTCGTACTTGATGAGGCTTCGCTACGGGCAGATCTACCCAAGGACAAGCAGAAGTCGAAACTGAAGGTCGAGGTCTTCTCGGCAGGTGGAGGTTCCCACGTCATCGACGACTTCAGTCGCCTGTCGAATCAGAAGATTGCGCGCGTCAAGCTTCCGGGTGGGCGTTGGGGCTACCGCGGAAGCAAGCTGGGTTACTCGCAGATGCAGGGCTCGGAACCGCAGGAGATCATTCTTGACAGCGCGCACATCTCGACGAAGCTCCTTCTCACCATCAAAGTCTGGCACGGCTTCGCGATAGACGGGATAGAGTTCATCTACGAAGACTCGACGAGCCAGCTCTTTGGCAAGCGCGGAGGTGCGCCGGCTGAGTTTGCGCTTGATACGCGGAGGGGCGAGCTGCTGTTGGGCTTCACGTTGAGGGCTGGTCTGTGGATTGATGGTCTTCAGATATTGACGAGTCTGGGGCGCAAGAGCGAGTGGTATGGTAACCCGAATGGCGGGAGTGGGTAAGCGATCTCTGTACACACATCATCTCGGGCCATGGCTAACAATTCCCAGACACACGCTGATCCCTCCACGCGGGTACACGATTGGTGGCATCTCAGGCTCTTGCGCTGGATGGCTCGACGGCTTTGCGCTGATTATCACGCGCTGAACAACTATCCCGCGCAAAGGATAATAACAACTCAGCGCATATCGTATGCATCTCGCTGCATACCAAAACAGCACACTGGCGAGATCCCCAACATTGCGCAAGACATGTTGGTTAACCACACCCAGACTTAAGACGTCGATCACTTCAGCATACAGTTGAATGTATTGGCAGCATAGGGGAATATCCTGGCTTGGGCCTTGGATGCAAGGCGTACAGCATCTGAGTAGTACCTGTACTGGACAGGCTTTTTGTAATGATTGGAAGATGAGAGGAGACGAGAAGGTACCGAACAGAAGATTCTATGTAACAGCAACAATTGACAGAGTCCGAGAGGGCTGATATGGATCATACTTTGTTCGCTCTTTTTGGGTACGTGATGCCATGCTATGGTCAAATGCTTTTGAAAAGCGGATGGACGCTCAAGGCGCAAGCCTAGTTACTAGACGTGTCCGCCCTTATTCACCGTCGCCGACCCAGATACTCCCCACTTCACCTCCCTCAAACTACATTCTCCAACCTCCTCTCATCCCTCAACTTAACCAACCTCTCCACCGCCTCATCCAGCGGCACAATCTCCCCGCGCTGCTGACTCGCCTGATCGTCCCTATTCCGCCAATTGACCGCCCTCGCCTTCTGTTCCTCTGCGCCGACCACGATGATGAAGTTGTACAGTGCCAGCTGCGCAGTGCGAATCTTCTTCTGCATCGTGTTGCCGCTGACGTCGATATCGGCGTGGAGGCGCTGTGCGCGCAGCACGGATTGTACGTCGCGTACGTAGTCGTTGGCTGAGGGCATTACGGGGATGATCATGACTTGGCGCGGGGAGAGCCAGAAGGGCCAGCGGCCGGCGAAGTGTTCGGTTAGAATGCTGTGGGTGGTGTTAATTTTGGACTTAGGAGTGAAACGGGGGAAGGTAATGAGGAATGAGAAATGGGGACTTACGCGATGAAGCGCTCAAAGGAGCCGGCGATTGCGCGGTGGATCATGACGGGGCGCGCGTAGCCTGGCTGCGGTGGCTGGATCTTCTTCGGGATATTAACTTCGCCGTCGAGTTTGTCTTTCTTCTGCTCGACGTGTGCGGCGCCGCCGTCCTTGTCCTTGGCTGCCTCGTCCTTTGGTTTCGCGGCCGCGACTTCCGACGTCATGAATTCGAGCTCGAACTGGTTCGGGAGCTGGAAATCGAGCTGGATGGTAGCGCACTGGAACTCGCGCTTTAGGGCGTCGGAGATGGTGATGTCAATCTTGGGACCGTAGAAAGCGCCATCACCTGGGTTGAGTTCCCACGCGCCGCCGCCTTCGGCGGTGAATTGGTCCAGGGCTTCGGTGAGTTTGGCTTCGGCTTTGTCCCAGGTCTCGATCTCGCCGAGGAAGCCTTCGGGGCGGGTGCTCAGCTTGAGCTTGAAGGTGAAGCCGAACTTGCCATAGACAGCGCGCAGGAAGTCGAAGAGGCCCGAAATTTCTTGCGTGATTTGGTCCTGGGTGCAGAAGATGTGGGTGTCGTCTTGTTGGAAGCGGCGGACGCGGGTGAGGCCGGTGAGCGCGCCACTGGCTTCGTTGCGGTGGAGGACGCCAAAGTCAGCCATGCGGATTGGGAGTTCGCGGTAGCTGCGCTCACGGTGCTTGAAGATGAGACAGTGGCCTGGGCAGTTCATGGGCTTCAGTGCCCACTTCTCCTTTTCGACGTCTAGAACGAACATGTCCTCGCTGTAATGTTGCCAGTGACCTGACTGCTTCCATAGTGACGAGTTGTACATGTTCGGCGACTGAACTTCTTGGTATCCTCTATTCCAGTACTCCTCTCGCAGGAAGGACTGTAATGTGTTGAAAATGATTTGGCCGTGAGGAAGGAAGAAGGCAGATCCAGGACTCGCCTCATGGAAAAAGAATAGCTCTTGTTCCTTTCCGATCTTGCGATGGTCGCGCTTCGCTGCCTCTTCTAAGAACTTGAGATGTGCTTGCATGGCGTCCTTATCTGGGAACGAAACACCGTAGATACGTTGCAGGCTGTCGTTGTTGGCGTCACCGAGGAAGTATGAAGCGGAGTTCTTCATGACCTTGAACTGCTTTATCCTCCCCGTGTGCGGTACGTGTGGTCCTCTACAGAGATCGATGAGCGGTCCGTTGCGGTAGACAGTGGTGGATGTGCCGTCAGCAATCTTGTCCTTGATGATGTGCTGCTTGTAGGGATTTGACTTGAACATCTCGAGCCTGTGGTAGTCAGTAGAATATCGCTTCCGATGCTTGAGACGCTTACAAGTCTTCTTTTGAGAGGGTAAGTCGCTCGAATAGCTGCTTTTCCTTGACGATGCTGTTGACGATGGTCTCGAGGGGCTTGTAATCGCTCTGCTCAACCGCAGCCTTCTCTGGTAGTGCCATCTACGCAGTGTCAGTCACGAGATTTTGTCGCTTCATGTGAGAAGACTGACCTCGTAGTAGAAGCCATCCTCGATTGGCGGTCCAATGCACAAGTCGCAACCAAATCTCCGCTCCGACGCCTCTCCGAGTATGTGTGCGCTTGAGTGCCAGAACACCCGCTTGGCTTCTGGGTCGTCGAAGGGCAGGAGCTCTAGCTTGCAGCTCTTCTCGAGTGGTCGTCCTAGATCCCATAGCGTCTCCTCGGGCGTACCCTTGTCGAGACGTGCTATTACGGTGCGCTCGTATAAGCTCTTGCTGATTGCGTTCGCGATGTCTGCTGGGCTGGTCTCCCATGATTTTCCTGGCTTGATCGAGCCGTCACCGAGGGTGATGGTGATTTCCTCTTCATTATTCATTAGTCCTCGATTCTATTATGCGCTGGGCGGAGCATACCTCTGGGCTTGTTCTTGACTTCCTCGTCATACTTTGCCTTCAATTTCTCGCTGTGAAGTGTTAGTCAACGCAATTGATACACGCAACAACCTCCACCTACAAGATCTGTATACGGTGGTCGATGTATGCTGGCTGAGGGTCGATCATGAGGGGACGACTGTCTCCATCCCCACCGCCTTTGGCCTTCTTCTCTTTCTTTGCTTTCGGTGCCTTTGCTGCTGCTGGCGCCTTTTCTTTTGCTGATACCGCGAGGTTCTTTACGCCTTCTACCGCCGTGTTGACGGCGTCTTTTACCGCTTCCGCCATGTTTGCTGTTGCTGTTCGAGTCGGAAGCGGAATGTGTCGATATATGGCAGCTCTGACTCAAGCGATGCACTAAGTCGTGATTCAGATCGCGATATGAGTCTTAAAACGTGTAGTAGGGCTCCAGCAGTTCGATCGACGGGCTCTGGTATGATTCGCCGGATTTCAGGTTCTTGCAATGTTCAATGCGAGCACAATTTTGGACAGCTTCACGCGCGCGACATCCCACTATTCTCTTGGCAGTGCAATTGGTGGGGTTTGCGGCGGGAGGAACGATCGGCGCCACGTTTTGCCGATTGGTCAGCGACTTGCAACTCAAAGAATTCTTTCGCGAACTTTAGCTGCTTCACCAGAAGGTCGAGCTCCGCACCCACACCCCGACTGCACAACACACAATACGCAAGATATGTCTTTCCGCGGCACACCCAGAGGCGGACGAGGAGGCGGTTTCGGTGGTGGACGCGGTGGAAACTCCAACTTCACTCCTCGCGGAGGTGTGTAGCTCTCGCGCGCAGCTACTACAGGAGCTGCATAGCTGACCCATGACAGGACGCGGTGGCTTTGGCGGCGCATCATCCTTTGGACCTCCAGATCAAGTTTTCGGTACGCGCACATAAGTTGTTCAGGAAAATAGCTGCTAATATACACAAGAAATGGGCTCTTTCGTCCACGACGTCGAGAACGAGATGCTCTGCGAATCGATTAACACCAAGATTCCTTACTTCAATGCGCCCATCTACCTCGAGAACAAGGTACATATATCTCGGAAGTCATCAGACTCAACACGGAACTAATGCGGCAGCAGACACCCATCGGCAAAGTCGACGAGATCCTCGGTCCTCTGAACCAAGTCTACTTCACGATCAAGCCCCAAGAAGGTATACAAGCCAAGTCATTCAAGGCCGGCGACAAGTTCTACATCGGTGGTGACAAGCTCCTCCCTCTCGACCGATTTCTGCCAAAGCCCAAGCCCGTTGGAGGCACTGCCCGGGTCAAGAAGCCCGCCGGTGCTGGTGGTCGTGGAGGCGCGCCCCGAGGCCGTGGCCGTGGTGCACCGCGTGGAAGAGGTGGCTTCGGCGACCGTGGCGGACGCGGAGGATCGCGTGGATTCGGTGGCGGCCGTGGAGGAGGTGGCTTTTCAAGAGGTGGAGGGAGCGGTGGCTTCTCACGAGGCGGCTCTTCTCGCGGCGGCGGTGGCTTTGGCGGACGTGGACGTGGAGGCTACTGAGCGCATGCCAGTGATACTTCTCTCGTACTTACTCCGGTGTTTCGAGGCGGACTGTTTCCCTCGTCGATGTAACCGTTCGGCTACCACGACGACCACCAACTGATACCACGATCATCATTCCACGGCGTTTGGGAGTTGACATTGGATTCTATGTAAAAGATTCGACACATGGCGCCACGTTGGGACTGTTCAGATGGGTGCAAGGATTACCGTCCATAGGTCAATGGATTCTCAGTATTCAAAGATATTCAAAGATTGTCTCAGGTGCAAAAGAGAAGCGCACTTGAGCTGATCTGTAGATGCACTTGCTATCTTCGTGCATTCGAAATATCTCCTACTGGGCCGTGAAGGGATTCAATCATCAGCTCAACAGCTGGAACCTACCTTAGCTTAATTGAATAACTCCCAGAGAACGTGTCTTACGAAGTAGTGGCATGGGTGCTAATTAAGATCATGGCAAATCACATGGCGGCGGTGTGGCTGGTTCAAGCTATGACGCACCTGTCTGGCCAAACCTGAACAAACCTCCGCCCGTGCTGCACGTCACAGGGCTGCCGTACCATAAACAACAAAAGCCCAGCCCACTACTTCCTTCTTCGCTCCTGGACCCTTGAATAGCTACAACAATCTTGCTCTTCATTCTTAGTCGAGACTTTATTGGCTTCTATACGAACGCTTCAGCAATTATGTCTAGAAGAAATGGCGCGCCGCAAGGTCCAAAGGACGAGATGCCGCCTGCGAAGGATGCCAGTGAGTAGTATAGCTATGAGAGTGAAGAAGAGGATGTTAACAATACGCAGCGCAAGACAAGCAAGCGCGTCTCCTTAGCCAGGAAGCCGGGCACTTCTCTCTTGTGCGCGCACTGCATCTCGCAGACTTCATCACCGAGCTGAACGGTACGCATATCCCTCACCATGCACTACTCGTGTCGCGAACACATGCTAAGTAACGAACAGGCTTCTGCGGCGTCATGTCCGTCTTCTCCTCGCTCCGCTACTGCATCCAAGACGACCCACACAACCACACCAACCTCTACCTCGCCCTCGGCTTTGTCCCGCTCGGCCTGTTCTTCGACTTCATGGACGGGAAGGTCGCGCGCTGGAGGAAGAAGGCCAGTCTCATGGGCCAGGAACTCGACTCGCTCGCTGACCTGGTATGCTCCCTTCCTCCAACACAACATTCTCACCACTGATCCTCCTACCCACAGATCTCCTTCGGCGTCGGACCCGCAGCCGCCGCCTTCGCCCTTGGCCTCCGCACACCCATGGACCACCTCCTGCTCACCTTCTTCGTCCTCTGCGGCCTCACACGTCTCGCGCGCTTCAACGTCACTGTCGCCATGGTGCCGAAAGACGAGTCCGGCAAAGCGGCGTACTTCGAGGGCACGCCGATCCCAATGAGCTTGATCAATGTGCAGATTATGGCGTACTGGGTGTATAAGGGGTGGACGCTTGCGCAGGTTCCTATGGGACTTTGGCTGGAGGGGTCGATGTTGGAGTTTCATCCTGTGGCGTTTCTTTTTGTGTTGCATGGGTGCTTGATGGTGAGCAAGACTATTCATATACCTAAGCCGTAGGTGTTGGATGCGTGGACTTGGAGGAGTAAGGTATGTTGGATGGGAGTGTGGGTGTCAGCGATCATGTTGAGAGATCGTGAATTGGTGGACGATGCAGTCTTGGTGCGAGCTGCTCCATCACCAAGCTAGAATTGATTTTACAGGCGAATGCTTTGCTTGAGCGTGTTGTATCTTGCTATGCCGATGTATGGTTCTCTAGTTCATTCGCGCTTTTCCTAATCACACGCACCAGCGTTACGAACTACCACTGCTCAAGCTGCTCCTGCCATCCACTGCAACCAACATCTCTCGACTCCAACGCGATGTTTTGCAAATTTCTGATGAACCACTCATATTATTTGTTGCTTCGTGCAGCCCAGGATGCTCCAGGCTGCGACGGTCTAGCTCTTCCTGGAGCTGCATGGTGGCTTGCTCACGTGTGCAGCCTTCCCATGTGCAGCCTTCCCACCTCCTCACTTCGAATTGATGGACTCTCCGAGCCCTTTGACTTCGCAAATGACCACGACAGCTCAATATGGCATTCTTCGGCCAATGGACAAACGAGCAGTCATGTGGACAGTGCAAAGACCTTAATCTCGAGGAACACGTCCAGGCGGAATCTCGACCAGAATCCGCGCGCCTGAATCTTGAGCAATACCTCCACGCGATATCTCAACCAAAATCCAAGCGTGTCCACGTGTTCCCTCGCATCTCTCCAGGAGCACTTTGCCCTCTCTGCTGCTTTTTCGACTCTGCGCTGCATGGCAGGGAGTACTGCACAGTGACGGAACAGAATTTGAGTTCGTCCTGTTGCTAAGACCGATGGCCACTCTCTTTGTCCAAATCGAGCTTATGCGGGACACCCTTCGTCGATTCATGTTACCACTTCCGATCCTCGAAGGCGGAGCTTATGCTGGTACAGCGTCCAAACGTAAGACCTCTACGAATGGTCTCACTCCAAATCGCCGATACCTTATCGCCGCCTAGACAGGACTTCAATCAATTACAGTGTCTTGCGAAACTGGATCGCTGGCTGCAAACGCTTACACCTTGAGCACTGTGCAGAACTCGGCTCAAGGGTCACAGGCAGTACACAAGTGCTGCCTGCGTTTAGATTGATCCATTGCAGGACCAGAACAGTTACGGAGACGCCCATGACTGTCGAGTACGTCGCGCTTAGCTACGTTTGGGGGCGACAGCATGCTGATTGCCCTCCTAGCGATGATAGCCAGCCACATAGGGGCCTTCATATGAAGCTTGCGAACACCATAGAAGATGCTATGAAAGTCACTGTCAACCTCGGATATGACTTTCTTTGGCTGGACAAATACTGCATCAGCCAAGGTACAGATCACACTGAGCTACAAGCTCAATTGGCCATAATGGATCTGGTCTACTCGCGTGCTTGTGTTTACGATTATAGCTGCAGCTGGTGACGATGCAAGCTTTGGTCTTCCTGGTGTAGGAAGCAGATCCCGTGTCGCACACCCTTCTATTACCATCGGTGGAATCACTTGGGTCTCAGGCTACTGCGACACCAAGACGTCGCTGTCGCTCTCGACTTGGGCCACGAGAGGTTGGGTAAGCTCACGTAGACCTATCAAGAGAACCATTTCGCGCGGAGGCGATTGATCTTCACCGACGAGCAAGTTTCCTTCGAGTGCAACACTTGCAGAACAACTGAGTCAATGAACTTTCTGATGAGCGAAGAGATGGACTATCCATCCGATAACCTCGGCTTGCGTGGAAGTCTGCCACCATTCGCGCTCAAGCTTACGGACCACATTGCTCAATATACGAAGACTGATCTGTCATATCAATCTGATGTCTTGAACGCAATGCGAGGTCTATTCTCCTCTTTTGCTAAGGCTACACCCCCCATTCTATAATATTGGGGTATACCCACCAGCATCGATGTGTACAACTTTGAGATTGTGCCCCGGACAGAAGGGCGTAATCACGACTCCGACAACACCAACCACATACTTCATCATCCCAACATATGTCTTGGTCTCCTACGGAAGACGGTCTCTCTTCAACCCATCGTAAGAAGAGAAGGATTTCCGAGCTGGTCCTGGGTTGGATGGGCTGGTCCCATTTATTGGGAGTAACTAGACCTTGAACCAAGTGTCCCCGTTTGCATTTCAGTGCTAGTTGCTGAAGGAACCTGGAAGCCACTAACAGAAGATCTCATTCGAAGTGGCCTGCCGCAAAAGGACAGTGGCTCGTCTGTATGCACATACCTCCTTCGTATCGAGGCCGAGATCATTTCGGTGCAATTTGTCAACGTCGACGAGTACCTTACCAAGGAAGCTCATGGTGGACCAACTCCCACATACGTAGCTCTCAAGCCCGAGACCAACCCCAAGATCTTAGAGAATGGGAAACTCTGCCTAAATCCTTCCATTGAGGAGAATCTTGACTTGCATGGAGTCTTGTGTGGAGATCGGCTCGACTGTATCGTTCTTTCGCGTCACTATGGGCTCGTTGTACGCCAACGTCGGGGCGTTGCTGAGCGTATAGGACGCGTTGAGCTGTATAGTCGATTCAGACTCAAGAACGCAAATGCTCTTGGAGGTAGAAGAAACGTAAAGGCACACCTTCGCAACTACTTTCCAAGCAGTAAACGAGAAATCGTGCTTGGTTGAACAGCTCTTGCAGGCGCAGGTTTCTGGTTACTGTATTCAACTGGTGAACACATCATGGCACCAACCCGTCTGTCATCGCTATCAATAGCAGGATACATCCACAACCCCGTGGTATTGCGAGTCAAGGACGCAAATAAGAGTCTGAAATCTTTCTATGACTGCTCCGGCTTACACGTTATCTTCATCTTCAACGTCGGATCGTGGACCGTATATTATCTCGGGCCACCAGACTCTAGTACGTTGCAGCGTATCTAGCATGAGATCTGTTGACTGACATAGCAAGGCATGACAGCTTTTGGCACCGCAAAAGGTATTCCAAAAACATACCATGCACCAGTCGATTCTGACTCCAATGCAACTTACTCTTCATTAAACGAACATCCCCGACCTGGACTCGGACTCCCCTGGCCCTCAACTTGCAACCAGTCACCCACAAATCTCTCATATGTCTTCCCCCCAAGGCACCATGGCAGACAATGACAAGCGCGCACTAGAGCCTGCATCTTCTGGGTAAGTCTTATATCTTCTGCCATGATGTTCAGAATACTAATATGCACATGCAGCTTCGTGTCTACATCACTTGTCAAGGTCTTGATCTGGGCCACCAAGTAGTCGCTGCGAGCTCTTCATCCACCAAGGCATCGTCACCGCACGATCCGATTTCTTCAACAACGCACTGAGCGGACGCTGGAACAGCTCTAAGGACAAGGTCGTCGACATGTACAAGTTCGACCCTGAGTTGGATGCACGGATCTTCCAGCGCCATCTCGAGACGGTGTACACGAACGAGAACGGGATCGGCAAGTCACACAGCGATGGCCTCTTTCTACTCTGTGAGATGTATGTCGTCGCAGAATCCATGCTGGATCTGCGTACCCGCAACGCAACATCATCGTACGCGCCTTCTACGCAATTTGCACAACGGTTCAAGCAGGCGACATGATACGTTACCCAGAACTGGCTCACGTCAAAACCATCTACGACGTTACGTCGTCGTCGTCCAACCCCATGCGACGGTTGATCGTGGACTTGTGGTACGATATGGGTGAAGCAAGCTGATTTCCGAACGGTATGGATGAAGTGACGCATGAGTTTCTGGGGGACTTGGTATTGAAAGGTATGAGCAGGGGAAAGGTCGAGGAAGCTCCCGTCAAGTACGATATCGAGGAGTATATGGAGGTGTAAGAGGAGCCTGGAGCGCTATTGGAGAGAAGGGAATGGAGACTACTGAGACGTAGGTGAGGTGGGGACTAGAAGAAAGGTTGTCGGTCCGAGGTTATGGTTAGCGGGAGATTTGGCATGCTTCGGTGAGGCAGCGCAGGAATGCAATGGCGATGAAGATAGAAAGTGAAGTCATCATAATTGTTGTTCTTTTCAGGCTCAGGTACAGCTCAAGACCATTGCGTTGCAGTTCAGTGCCACAAGGTAGATCAAGGTATCAAGGTCTCATCATTGAGATTGTTCAGGAGCCGTGGTTGTCGGTGATCTCGCCAGAAGCTCACGTGCTATGCGCGATCCTACAAGCGCTCTATCATCCACCATTTTGCTGTCGTGCCGGCCGAGATTCATATCATCTCCACTCTTCACCTTCTCGATGCATCTCAGTGCTTGTGTGCTGCGTCTGGCTTCAATCCTCAAGATAGTCCTCGATACGCTCGTACCATGACCTTGTGTCCTTCGCTTTACACTTGCTCAGTACGAGGGCCCTTGAGAACTCCAAGACGAAGCCATGTGGCAGTTGCTCTGTGAGGTAGATTAGCGAGCTTTCGCCTACATATGCGACCCACAAGTCCACAATGAGCTTCCTTGCTGGCGAGCCTCCCGTTGTGCCTTCGTAGATGGATTTTATGGAGCCCGGTCCTGGAATGCGAGGGTTGCAATGTGGCTGGTTGTGAGTCGCATCGACCAAGGCTTTGAGCGTGGCGTTCTTGAAGGTGGGGTCCATAAGCTTATCGCCCATTATGTAGCATTTGCAGAGGAGTAAGGCTTCCGGGCTGTTTGGGCCAAGGTCAACTGTGGTCACAGTTGGGAAAGTCCTGAAATACAGCCAATGAATGTAGATTCCGAAGACCTCGGGCTCCTCGTCGGAAAGATCGACGACGCGTGGGTCGGGTCTGGCGGATGCCCACTCCGGTTTCATGGCGTTGTCGAAGAACTTGGAGCTTTTTCGTATGACGGACTCGAGAACGGGGTAGGCTATGCCTGTGTTACCAACTTTGACAATGATCTGATCTAGCATACTGAGGATGGTTAGAAGCTGCTCTATAGTTGAACCGTTCTCGTTACTTACTTGAGAGCATCCGTTTGTAGAATGCGGCCAGCATTAGACTTGAAGTCAATCTTATCGTTCTTCTGCGCAGCTGGTGTCATTTTCGACTGTGATCTGGTCGGCGTCGCAGCCATCGCTTGTGCGATTGTGTCTGTCGGGATGATCGTTGAGCCTTGTGCACTTTGGGCGAGCAATCTGGTCAAGCCCACCTGCCATTCAGGGTCGAACAATGATAAACCAGCTCCACCTTGATTGTTCGGGAGTGACATGCCAAAGTCTGATGCTGTGGATTTTTGAAGCGCTGAGAGTTTGAGAACGTCGTGAACAGGAATTTCTGGGTGCGAGGAGCCGCGCCAAAGCGCACAGGCGCGACGATGAGAGTGAAAATGAAGCAAAGAGACAGGCCTAGGTGAAATTGAGCATCTACTCTGTTGAGCCACTCTTCCCACATGAACAGCCGCCTGGTCTCCGTACAAAGTATAGAACAGTACTCATCGAAAGCTCTGCTTCTCAGTAATGCCGCCATGATGGTTTCACAGTACCCACGCCGTGCAATGCACCTTTACCTACCTTTCGCACTTGACGCTGAGCTATACATTCTTCATTTGCTGCTGCTCTATTTTCGATAACATTTCGAAGGGATTGTAACTTGAAAAGGTGCTTTCATGGTCCCCGCTATCTATATCTCGGTGGTAGGAACGCAAGGAGGCAGACAAAGGAAGGTAGTTGTACGAAGTACGAGACACGTGGATACAGATGCCGGTCAAGAAGATGGATCGACGGAGCAAACTTCGGTTATCCTTCAAGTCCGTTTCAAACGCCGTGGGACCGAATTAAGTTCGTCCCAAGCTGTCAGAATCCTGTCAGCCAAATACTCGGGCCCCAAAAAAGTACGCAGCTCGGTGGCGCAGGCTTCCATGTCGCATACCCGGGAAAGCCGACGCACACAGTACGAGTACTGTCACTCTTCTCTACGACACAGATCCATTGTAACAATGTATGTGATTCGGCCGCCGTTTGAATGTTGTAGTCAGTCAGATGAAGGGAAGAAGTCCACGAGCCTCGGCAGAAAGCGCCCAGAGAAAGGCGGGGAATGCCTGCCTGTCACCATCTGGCCCAGCCACATGGCACGCAAGCGAGATTTTTGCGACCTCCGATGTTCCCTGGTACCATCACACCGCCGCGGACAACCAGCCGCAGTATTCCCACGAAGTACATGCACATGTAAGAGCTATGTACAGAGTACCCGTTTCCGCCTCTGCGTCTCATCGCAAAGCTAAACAGATTGCGACACACGTCCTACTGCACAGCTCAGGCCAGCCACTTGTCTACGCGTCCGACGAGTCGGACGAATTACACTGACCATGACTGCCGAGGTGGTCCGTAGCATGACGCACTCTTCTCACAGGGCTTCCATGTCCCGTGTTCTAGCTGCGGAGACACAGCTCACGTACCTACCACCTACGCCCAAGGCGGCGAAGTGTCGGCCTGTAGAGGTAATCCGGGGCGTCGTGGGCCGGCGCTGGCGTATATTGGCATGGAGCATTTGTGGAAGCGTGTGTTATTAAATGTACGCCTTTGTTCCCTGGTATCTGGGAATTTTATCCTGCGTTGTTGCTCTGTGACTAGGCTGTCGATTCAATCAAAAGACCGTGGATCTGCCATTGAGGTTTCTTGGTCGACGATTTTTCGATTTGTGACGCGAACATGTTCAAGGTATTGAGTGCAGCGGCGCTCGTGGGCGTTGCTTTTGCGCAAAGTGCTCCGGCTTCACTACCGACGGTCGATTTGGGCTATGAGGTTTACCGGGCTGCTGGGTTCAATGTATGTAAACTAACAGTATCAATTACCGGGACAGCACGTTGACCAGATTGCAGGCCACTGGCAACTTTTACAACTTCTCCAACATCCGATACGCAGCGCCTCCGGTCGGAAACCTACGCTTTGCGGCTCCCCAGGCTCCTGCGAAGAATCGATCGGCTATCAACAATGGCACGACTTCGAGGTATGTCAAATCCAATTGAGGCTCATACTTGAGGATCAACACTGACGACCGCAGAATCTGTCCGCAAGCCAGTCCAGCATGGCAGGCGGTTGCGACACAATTCCTTGCTAGCTCCTTACTAGGGCTGCCATACACCAGCAATCAGACATATATGGCGCCGGGTGCGAATGCCAGCAGCGTTGTTCCACCTCCCAACCCTCTTGAGTCTGAAGACTGTCTGTTCCTAGACGTCTTCGTGCCGCAGGGTGTTCTCCGCAATGCTGGAAAGGGCTCTGGTGCCGCAGTCCTGGTTTGGATCTACGGCGGCGGCTACACCAATGGACAGAAGAACAACAATCCTGCTGGTCTAATCGCGGCCTCCGGCAACGCGACGAACGGCGATGTGATCTACGTCGCTTTGAATTACCGCCTCGGTGCTCTTGGGTTCACAGCTGGACCCACCTTCAATGCTGACGGCGGTGTTTCCAACGCCGGTCTGTACGATCAGCGATTCGCCCTCGAGTGGGTGCAGAAGTACATCCACCTCTTTGGAGGCGACAAAAAGCGCGTTACTGTCTTTGGTGAATCTGCCGGAGGAGGTTCCATCATGCACCAGATCACCGCATACGGCGGCTTGAAGGGCAAAGTCCCATTCGCGCAAGCAGTCCCTCAAAGCCCAGGATGGAGTCCAGTGCAGTCCAACGTGCAAACCGAGAACACTTTTCAGAAGCTTCTACGCCTGACGAACACAACTTCGCTAGCACAACTTCGCGCGGTTCCCACTGAGCTCCTCCAGCGCGCCAACTTCCAACAGATCGCGTACGACTCCTCGTACGGCCAATACACATACGGCCCAACGGTAGACGGTCTCTTCGTCCCGCTCCAGCCCGGCCAGCTCCTCGCACAAGGCCGCTTCGACAAGAGCGTCAACGTGATGGTCGGCCACAACGCAGACGAAGGCTCACTCTTTACGCCGGGAACAATCCGCTCGAACGACGCCCTGGTCGCCCAGCTACAGTCCGCCTTCCCCGTCACGCCCAATTCCTCCATCGAATACATCACCAAGACGCTGTACCCTCCCGTCTTTGACGGCACGTACCCATACCGCACGCAGTTTGCACGCGGCGATCTCATCATCTCCGAGGGCATCTTCACTTGCAACACGAGATACCTGTCGACTGGCTTCGGAAACAAGACGTACTCTTACCTCTTCGCTGTGCCGCCAGCTATCCACGGACAGGATGTGGCGTACACGTACTTCACTGGCGGCGCTGCGTCGACTTCGCCAACGGGTGTTACGAACCGTACTATCGCGATTGCGCTCCAGCAATTCATCGCCAGCTTCGCAGAGACGGGCAAGCCCGCTGCACCTGGCATCCAGAAATTCGACATGTACGGCCCCAACGCATCGGTGCTGAGGCTGAATGTCACTGGCATCGACCAGATTCGCGACAGCAATGCGAACGCGAGGTGTGCGTGGTGGCAGAAGGCTTTGTTTTAAACATGCGGTGTCGATCAAGTAATAATTCTATATGAGTAGACGATAGTAATGAATGATCTTTACAACATAATGATGGATCGTGTGTAAACTTTGCAAGCTGATCCACTGTATGACAAGGGAGCTCCAGTCCGGCCTTAACCGCATCGGGACCTGAATTGCGATCATACCGACGTCATTGCCCGCTTGCTTGCACCTCTCTCCGCCTCTTTTAAATCCTCTTCTCTGACAACCGTCCACACTGCCACATTGAAACACCAATTTGAGCCAACCTTCACCTACAACACACTTCAAACACCACACACACAAACACACGAAACCATCACCATGTTCCGCCAACAAATCACCCGCCAAGCCCGGCTCTTCAGCACCAGCCCCATCGCGCGCAAAAGTCCCGTCGAAACCATCAAGGATGCCGCAAAAGCCGTGGACCGCACGATTTCAGGCGCGGCTGTAAAGGGCATTGAGAAGGGCGGTACGTCATACACCACATTACACCCCCAACCCCACTCCCGACTTCACCACACATTCCCACTACCACCGCATACTCCCATCAAAGTAAGACTGCATGCACTGACGCACTACAACAGAGGAAGCCGCCGCGGCCGTCAAGCAAGCCGTTCCCGAGACAAAGGGCGAGGCGAAGGGTCAGGCCAACGAGATTGCGGGCCAGGCGAAGGGCAAGGCGAATGAGATGGCAGGTGCGGCCAAGGGGAAGGCGAATGAGCTGGAGGGCGAGGCGAAGAGGAAGATGTAGAGTGTTTGATAACGAGGATGATGATGATGGTGATGGAGAAGGATGTGTGGGATGTGTGTGCTCGATACAGCACCCGCCGGCGAGGGTGAATGATACAATGAAAGAATGGACAACATCATGAAGTTTTACGTGTGATTTGCTGGTTGAGATGTGTGCATCGACGTGTCATGCTCACAGCGTTCACGAAGAAGTTATATTAACAAGGTACACTTACTGCTTATGCGACCCGAACTCATATCCCACCTGATGCCAGTATTACGATTACCTCCATCCAATATACAGCCTCCCCAACTCCCTTCGTCACTCTATTTATACAAGAACAATGCAACCTCCTTCCCATCCCTACCTCCATCCCTACCTCCTCCTCCCCATAATCTTCGTAACAGCATGCCTAATCGTCGTGCCCGCCTTCTCCGTCTCTTTTTTCGTCAGCCCACTCGTGACACAAACTTTAAGCGCTGGTTGAGGCTGCCACCCCGCGTCGCGCGGATTGATGCCCAGGCCGAGCGGGAAGGCTTTGAGGCGCGTTATCAGGACGCCGTTGGCGAGGCACTGCGGATACAGCTGTCAGTATGCGATTATAGATGGGGGTTTGGGAAGGGGATGACATTTACCTCGTCGACTACATCTCTCAGAATCTGATTCTGGTCCTCGATACTAAGTTTCTTGTTCTCGATGACTTCAGGCTTGAGTGAGAGTAATATCATCGGATTATCCACCGCACTGCCCGTCCTTACCCAATCACTCCTCGGATCCAGCATAGCCCGCATAGCCTTGACATTATCCCTCAGCGCGACCAGTAACTCAGGTTGTTCCTGCAGCAAACTAATCGTCTCGCTCGCCGTCGTGCTCAGCAACGCAGGCAGGGCCGCAGAGTAAGTGTACGAGGCGGAGGATATGCGCTGGTGCTCGACGACCTCTTCGTTGCCCGCGCAGAAACCGCCTGCTGCGCAGAGGGGGCCGGACAAGGAGCCGATGATCATGTCGATGTTTGTTGCGTCGACGTTTTGTGCTTCTGTTGCGCCGCGGCCGGTGCGGCCGAGGGTGCCGTAGGAGTGCGTTTCGTCGAGGATGACACGGAATTTGTACTTGAATTTTAGCTCGACCTGTGCTTTGTTAGCACCCGTTCTACACCGTGAGTATTTTGAGAGTCAGTGTCTTGACGTACCAACTTCGGCAAGTCCACCACGTCACCGATGTTCTCAAACAGTCCTTCTGTGATGATGAATCGCCGTGTGAGCGGCTTCTTCGCCTGCTCTTTGACCACTTTCTTAAGCACAGCCTCTAGATCTGCCATATCGTTGTGCTCGTACCACCGTATCGTGCTGCGGCTGATCTGCATGCCCTTGCGGACTGCGAAATTGACCGCCTTGTCTGCGACGATGATGTCGCCGCGCTTGCAGAACGAGGGAATGACGCTGGAGATTGTGCTGAAGGACTGCGCGTATATGATGCATGCAGGAACACCCAGGTGTGCTGCGACATCTGCCTCCGTCTTCATGTGCACGTCCTGAGTGCCGTAGAAGCCAGGCGGACCGCAGGGCCCCACGCCATACGTGCGTAGAGTCTGTATGGCCTTCTCCTTGAGCGTTTCGTTGCCGATGAAGTTGAAGTAGTTGTACGACGCGAGGTTCATGACGGTGCGGCCGTTGGAGAGCTTGGATTTGGGTCCTGTTGGCCTGCGCGCGTGTCAGTATGAGCAATCTGTATGAGAGCTGGTGAACAACATACCCCACGATGACGGGTCTCTTCTCATTGTCGAGTTCCTCGTGGTTTGTAGGCGGCGCAACAAGCGGTTCCGGCGTCCAGTCGTCGACCAATTCGTCAATCTCCTATTCCTTATGAGCACTCACTTACTTGACTCAGGGCACGACATACCGCATCCGTAAGCTGCACCTTCTTCTGCGTGCTGTACTTGGGCGCCAGCAAATATCTGACCGCGAACAGGAACAAGAACAGCTCAATTGCGCTGCGCACGGGGTCGTTCTGGTAGCTAGACTTGATGTAGCGCACGGCGATGGCGGATCCCGGTATGCGCTGGAAGTGCGCATTCGCATCGGTGAAGAAGCGCGCTGTCGCGTTCTGTACGTCGTGTAGGTCCATGGCGACGAGTAGCACGAGAGAATAGGCGCGGTGGTGGTAGACAACAATTCTGGGGTGACTTTCGGGGGTCTGCGGCGAAGCGCGGAGGTGCGAAGCGAAACGTCAGCACCCCATGTGAACTGACAGTAGGCTCATTTCACAACCCTACGTGCATTTCGGGAATCATTCGTCCGGGCAGCATCAACCACAGGAAAAGCATCTCGTCACACGCAAATGATCCGTATCTGAAGTGAAAGATTTCATTGGCGTTAAGACATCCATATATTTATCTGTTATGCAACCTCTCTAACATGTTCGCCTGTCCAAAACCCAGACAAACCCGCAGTGTAGTGTATGTGCAATCGAAACCCAGGCGGGTAGTCGTTCAAAAAAAAAGAGAGAAAGTCGAGGAGGTGTGCATCTAGTTCCGCCCCAACACCTTAAAACGAAAGAAAATGCCAATGCTGAATATTACAACCATCACCGCCAGTGTTGTACAATCATCTGCGCAACAACAAACAGCCGCTTTTTTAATAGGCCATGTATCGACGGAACTTTTCCGCCGATCCAGTCTGCGCTGCCCCGCCACCCTCACCTTGGAACAACGGACACCCATCCTTCTGGACACAATTTCCAGTCGGCGTGGTCTTGGTATTGTTGTTGTTGAAACCCGTGGGCTGAAGGATATCCATGGGGAGCTCAGGAAGGGCCAACTTCAACTTTGAGCCAGCAACGATGGGTCCGACGATCAGTGCCAAGAACACAACGAGCAACACAAAGTAGAGGATGGCATAACGGATGACCCTGCGCTTTCGGAGCTTGGTCTGCTTGAGGGAGTAGATAGGAGGTCGGATTTGACGACTAAAAGATGTTAGATGTGCTAATTGATGGGCATAGGGGATAAACGTACCTTGGTCGCAGCCAGAACAACATCACCGAGTGGAACTTGTCGGCCCATGGGATGAGGATGACCGGAAGCATAAAGAAGAGAAGAACATGGCCGAGGATGAAGTCGGCGGCGAACATGCCGAGTTCGGTGATCTTGCAAAGGAACTCACGGCCAGGCTGAGAGATTGTGTGCCAGCCCATGGTGTACCATTTTCCAGTCCACCAGGCGATGTTGGCAGTGTCAGCCTTGAACTCTCGGGTCAGAGCCAAAGAGATGATAACCTTGAAGAAGAATCTCTGGATAGCGGTGACTGCAATCATTCCTGCAAGAGCCCTGGCGAAGCTGAAGCCCTCCAGGAACATCATGACCACGAAGAAGATCAAGAGCATGATGACGGCGATGGCGTGAGCAATGGCGGCGAGGACTGCACCAAACTTCTTGCAGCACATGCTGAGGAGAGGACCAGCACAGCATGCAAGGGCGAAGAAACCACCCAAGATACCCGCGTTGATGGCGATGGGACCGAAGGCGATGAGCGCAACACGGACCAAAGCACCGGATGCCTTGGGTGTGTTGGTGTTGGTATCCTTCTCTTTCTGGCGATCATCGGTAACACCAGTCTGGGCGTTGATGAAAAGGTAGGGAATGACAGTGATAGCAACAAGCACGAGCGGTCCGAAAATCTCGCTCATGAAGATGTTGGTGAAGTTGGCACGAGGAACATCGCCAGAGAGCTTCGCAGTTGGGTCTCCAAGGACCTTGCGCTTGTAACCAGTGAGACGTGTTCGAGAAAGTCGGCAGTACCCAATCCACGAGGCGCTGTGGGAGCGAGTGTTACCACGAGACAACCAGCGGAGGTACTCCCTGTAGTCGATGAAGAAGTCATCCCATGAGAATTGATGAGGGTTGAACAAGAACGGAGCCAGGCAGAGGGATAGCAGGGACGCCCAGAAGTAGATCAACCATGGACCCCAGACAGTGATGGTAGCGAACAGCAGCATCATCAAGGACCTGGCGCCAAGGTAGATAGAAGGTCCGGCAAAGCGAGAGTACAGGATACCGAACGGAATGCGAGCTGTGGCAAAGCCACGACCAGTACCAATGTACCTGGCACCGCCGAAGGACAAGTTCGTTTGAAGGGCGTTTGCGTAGATCTGAGTAACGAAGACCTCAAAGAACGGCGATCCAGAAGAAAAGTGCTTTGCCAGACGTGTCATAGCGCGCCAGAAACCACGCGACGTCAACTCTTGAACCACAAGTGGCACGAATGAGATGAAGAAGACGATGAAGATGGACACGATACAACGGGTAATCCAGTCGAAGACGGGCACCAGGTTGGCACAACCATTCGGCCATTGAGGATCGGTGATAGGGATATCCTTGTTGAAGTTGCAAAGAATTGTCTCGTGGTTGAGGGCACCGAGGTTGATCAGGACGAACATGAAGCACTGCACCGACAACATGATGAACATGTTGTTGATGTGGAAACCAGGATGGGCGTAGTAAAAGGACAAGAAGCGGTCGAGAGGCAACTGGGTTCCCATGTAGTAGTACTCGCGAGACAACATCTGCTCGCCCATACCAGTACCAATCTTGGTGGTGAAGTTGAGCACGGAACCGAAGCCAAGATCACGACCCTTACCACACTGGTAGTATTCGCAGTGCTTTATGCGGCCACCACGTAGGAGAGCGTTCATACCAGCGTAGATATCCTCGTTCAGGTGCAGACCCTTCTGGGCCTTGGACACACCACCACGGGTTGTCATGAAGATACCGTTCAGGAAATCGGGATGGCCATAATGGAGCTTGCCACCGATTTGAGCCAGAGTACGAGCAAACATGGTACCAAAGGTCTGTTCCTTGCCAGCTGCGATGTCGCCCAAGATACCAATGTTCTCGGAGAAAATGTATTCACGGGCACCGAGAATGGCGACAGGGTTGAAATTGGGGTTTGGAATACCGGGGGTGTAGGGCGAGACGTTGTCGGTTGTCATTTCTTCGAACTCGGCCAAGACACTTCGGATCTTCAGACACTCTTCGAGGTAGTTGTCCTGGTTGGCGTCGATGAGCTGGATGTACTCGCCGCGGTAGAAGATGATGCAGTGGTTCTGGTTGTCAGACTTGCCGTCACCCAGGATTGGGTTGCCAGAAAGCTGGACGCGGAACTTGGGACGTCGCATGCCATTGTCCATGATCTCAGAGTGACCGTCAATGAGAGCAGAGTAGATGCGTGGCTCATCGCCCTCGGCAACGGGTGGTTCTTCATCGAGATAAGCAATCTGGAGATCGGGGTACGCACGGAGAAGGAACTCCGTGTTCTCGCGTTCCTCCTTGGTGAATTTGGCATAACGTTGCATGGACACAACGATCTTGTATTTGCGGCGAGCCATGCGTTCGAGCTCGCGCTCAAGCTTGTCGGAGTTGCCACCAAACATCTGAACGACCTCAGGATTCTCTACACGGTAGAGAAGCTTGATCGCGCGGCTGTAGTTCATGAAGCCAGAGATTGTGCGGTAGAGAGTCTGTGAGCGAAGCGAGGCCCAGATACGAGTTCGCAGGGTGTACTCTGGAGCAGCTGACTTGAAACCGATGCAGTAGAATGGCAGATCGTCAATCTTGCTCTTGGCGGTGTCTTTCTCGCCCTTCTCATCCTCGCCATTGAACTGAGATGTCTCGTCGGCCAAGATCTTGGTGTCCTTGACGAAACAGTCCCATTCGTGAGGGTGGAGCTGCTTGAGGTACTCAAGTAGGGTAACACGAGAGTAAGGCTCATCTTCTCGAATGATCTCGCGAAGCGATAGCAGGATCTTCTCGCTGTAGTGGGGAATCATGACCGTGAAAGTGGGCATGTTGTCGACAGGCAAAGGCTCAGGGATTGGGGTAGAGAGAGATTGAGCGAAGAAAGAGATACGGCGCTCAGCCTCGCTTTGGGCTGGGAAGAACTCTGTGTTGAAAGAGTGATCTTCCTGAGACACGAAAAAGGTGGGAGCTCGCAGAGTGCGCTTGCCCTCCTGCTCGGACGGCACCTGGTGGTACAGCAGCTTCTGGACGTGGTCGATAGCGAGGAGATGCTCGCGGTACATCGAGATTACGACAGCGTTCCAGATCTGGGAAATCAGAACCTTTGGCTTGTACTTGATCTCCATGTCAGTCGTGGCCAGGATCTTTGAGTAAATTCGCTTTGGTAGACGGGAGAAGATGTTCCTCCATGGAGTCCAGATCGAGATACCAAGGTAGAATGACATGGCGACTGAGAACAACATATTGGCGATAATGTACCAGAGATAAGAATCCAAGAAGAAGAGGATCAAGTCCATGAAGTACATCAGACCAAGAAGGATCCGTGGCTGGTACTTGCACAGAATGTTACCGAAAATGGCGTCTCCGAGACATTTGGGCTTCTGCATGTGCGAAAGGATACGGATAGGATCCTTGATGGACAGCGTAAGGAAGAAGTAAGACTCAGCGAGCTTGGCGGCGAAGACGACGACCCAAAGGCCGTAAGACATCCACATATCGTTGCCGTGAAGACGAGGGTAGCTGGCGGTGAATGTCTGACTGGCAACGTACTTGCGTGAGTTGCGGGTCAGGTAACTGCCGAAGAGACCACCGAGTGGCATGATGGAGAAGTACACGAATGTGAACAGGGCGATGGCGAATTGGACTCCACCAAGAATATTGGGAATGGTACCTTCGCGCTTGCCGAGACCAAAGATGTAGACACTGGGACCAACATTGACTGCGAACACGGCGATGAGGAAGAAGAGCTTCTTCGTCAGATGCTGGGCACCAGCCCACTTGCGAGGCACGTACACCCATTCGGCACAAGTAGCGGCAATCTGGATGAAAGAGGCGATGCCACCACCGAGAGCTACAGCAGACAAAATCGCAGCCTTCTCTGGCTTTTGATCGAGCTGCTGCTGGTAGTCCTTGGTGTATACCGGTTGCGAGTTGAAGACAGTGTAGAACCAGAAGGATGTCAAGTGAATGACCCAGATACGGTTGAAGTTGACCAGCATGTGGAACCACGAACGGCGCTCGTAGTACGTCTTGAAGAACACCTTCTTCCATAAAACATCTTTCAGCTTCGAGTATCGCTCAGCAGGAGGGAGATCGACCATGCGAGACTTGTCCTCGAATACGATGCGCTCCAGGCCCTCTGGGTACCAGAAAAGCTGATTGATGTCGTCGTAACCGATGATGGCTGAGTGATCTCGCTCGCGACGCACATACTTGCCATCTTGGATCTCGTAACCTTGATCACGGCAGTACTGGTATAATGGCGTGATGATCTGGTTCAGGTATGTGAATTCCTCGATGGGCTCAGTCTGTGCCTGCCCAGCTGGCGAGTTGAGGTAGTCGTCGGCGCACTTGAAGATGAAGCAGAGAAGCTCGGGCATGAAACGGACTTGGTTGGCTTCACCCCAGCAGAGGAGGTAAAGAGCGATTTGGCGAACACGGTCATGCTGAGACATACGGTTCATGCGCGTCTTCCAGCGGTATTCCGCCGCCTCAAGACTGTTGTCGCCCTCGTACGCATCGAGTGTCTCCTGCTCGCTCTCGGGGTTTTGACCGGCCTTCTTCTTCGCCGCCTTGCGAGCCTTACGCGTCCTACGGTTGGCCTTTCCAAGATTCATGTTGGCGAAACCGACGGCGTCATCGAGATCAAGATGAGCGGCGAAGTACCACCGGCGGAAGTTGGCATTCTCGCCGCCAATGTAGTCGGCGTGCAGCGACAGGAGTGCCTGGTTCGGCGACATGCGGGACGCTCGTGAATCGAGGAGCGTCATGAAGTGGTCGTACATGTTCCGCATGCTGTCGCGCTGGAAACCGAATTTGGCGGTGAGGTCAAGGAAAATGTCCTCGATCTCTTCCTTGGTGCAAGGGATCTGGGCTTCAGCTGTCCAGGCTGGGTAAGGCTCGCGAGAGCGCTGGCCAGCGGGCAGGGCGTTGGAGTAGTCCATGCCGTAGATGGGCGTCGACGCGCCGGATGACCGGTTGCCGCCGTAAGACACCTGTGACGACGGCGGCCGGTAGCCTCGCTGGCCACCGTTATCATAGCTGTTGTATCGCTCGTCTCCACGGCCGTAGTAGTCCATGTCGGTGGCGCGCGCCATGTCGGAGCGCATTGTGAAGTCGCTGAACGTCTCGGAGTCTTCTTCCGAGTCGTGCTGGCGACGGCGGGGCTGGGCGCTGCGATGCTGTTAGTGAGAGTCGCGGTGCTGCGCGGCGGGACATACTCGTACCCATTCTGCCCGCCATAGCCGTCCTGGGCACCTCCCTGGTCGTAGTACTGGTCGTTATAATACTCGTCTTGGTAGCCCTGCTGGCCGCGGTCGTCGTAGTAGCCGTTCTGCCCTTGCTGGCCGTTCTGGTTATCATAGTAGGCCCTGTGGCGATAATGTTAGCATGCGGGTGGCAAGAGGCGGACTGTGTCGGGCACGCACTGTTCATCGTAGTAGGCATCGCCCTGCTGCTGGTAATTGGCCTGGCCATGAGCATCGTCGTGATACTGGCCGTACTGCTGGTCGTCGTGGTAATATCCGTCCTGGGCGTGCTGCTGGCCCTGCGGCTGGCTCTGGCCGTAGCCGTCGTCGTAGTGGCCTCCCTGCGGATGTCCGGACATCGTGGGAGGAGAATTAGTGTTGTGGTGTAGAACCTGTGCGACAGCTGTCAACAAACGACACGCGGTGCGGAGGATGCGGCCCCCAGCCAAGCTGAAACGTCGGGGGTCGGAGCCACTCACCTCAAACAATGAGCATTAGGAGCACCGGGGAATTAAGCGTATTCGGGAATCTGGCAGCTAAGGCAGTGTTGGTGTTTGTGGGTGCTGCGGGTAGTATGCGAGCGTGTGGTGATGAGCGAGTGTTGCGTGTTGACGCGGGAGCGAGGGAGGCAATTGGCGGGCGGGCGGTGAAACGGGCTGGCGTGTTTACGTCTACCCCGGGCAACTGAAGACAGTCGACAGTCGGACAAGTCCAAGTCGCACAGGCTGCACTTGCGCTGCTCGTGCTTGCCGTGTTGTGGTGAGAGCAGACCTCCTGTTGTTTGGGTGCTAATGAGTGAACGGGCGCTGGCTGTAGCTGCCGTGGGTGTGTGGTTGCCAGAGGAGACGCGCGGCGAGTCGGCGCTTGCTGCTGCTGGCTGGGCGAGGAACTTGGTTTTTAGTGTGGCGGTGTTCCAGTCCAGTCCCCTCAAAAAGTTGGCGATGCAGCAATGCCTCGCTGTCAGAAACGAGAGGCAGGTTATAAGAAAAGGGACACGCTCAGGCGGTGGATGAGCTGGGCGAGAAAGAGCGAACAATGGAATGCACGGCGCAGCAAAGACCTTTTTAGGAGCTTCCCCTGAAAATGAGAGGCACACGGCGCCAAGCATGAACGCTAACACCGTCATGGGCTATCAACGACGCTCCACATGGGTCCCTCGCTAGTAGATGCAGACGCCTGGATAATTGCATCGCCACTTAAAAAACAGCATGCCCTTGATGGGACTTTCACACATCTGCAAGTTGCGAAGCCTGCGGGCGAGCACGATGTGCCGTGATTGTCTGCTCTTGCGCTCGCGTGCCTTGCAACCGTGGACGAGCGTGGTGGCATGTTGGAACACGGTAGGGCTGCTTCTAAGAAAAACCTTCAAAGTCTGGGAGCGATCGCCCGCGTATCGATAATCAATACTCAATACTCCCAAACTGGACTCCATGTACTTCATACTCCGCTTCGAGGCTGGTAAAATCGCTCCTCGCCTCTTCTGTGTGGCTGCACACTCTGTCTAGTCATCAAGCTCTCTGTTACTTGCTGCTCGCGCTGTCAATCGTTGCCTTCGACCGCCCATCCACGTCACGACACAGGCCAGCACCCAACAGGAATTGCCCATGGCGAAAACGCCCGCCGTCTTGAAACCGAGCCAGTGCCGGCACTCTGCGAATGAGCGATGGATTAGCCTGCCCACTCTGCACGGCTCGCAAGCGGCGCGACGATAGCGATAAGAGAAGGCCTACCGCTGCCATCCACGGACCAATGGTAGCGTGGCGTGCTCCCGCTGAATCCCGGTCAACGGCTCTTGGTGTCGCGAGCAAAGGGGGCTGACCGCGAACTGTTGAGACTCGCGCCGGACCAGCACCGGATACTCAACGCAGCACCTTCCTGAGAGGCCGTCTGTCAGTCAACTAGAAAGCTGTCAGCGCAGAGATTGCTCTCCTGTCCCGCGCATGCACATTGATTGAGGTCAACTTTAATGGCCTCGCTTCTCGACGAAATTGCCGCCTGCACCTTGCCCTGGGCATAACGGCCTGCAATAAGAATAGCCTGCCTTGTTTCCGCCCGTTGGATCCAGCGCCAGCGGTCTGTTACAAAGCAACCAACTCGGAGTGTGGCCCCGCCACTCTCGTCAAATTGATGAATGCGTCGAGTCGTTGTTGTCTGTTGTCTTCATGCGTTCTGCGGCCATGGACTTTTGCAGCAATTGGCGCGCGACAATCGTCTTGACCGTCTGTCTGTCCTTTGATACAAGTTCGGTCATGTGTACTCTGTTGACGAGACATTGTTCGACCTCCGCTCCAACAACCAACGCTCACGTGGTATTTTTCCACCAACTCGGTGTTCTCACTCCTCCAACACTCCGGATCAAGAACGGCCAGCGAGCTGGGCATTGCGGCGTAATGTGCAAAGTCAGTCCTCGATTGGCTGCATGTTGACGCTTACCTCGCCGCATTCTGCAAAGCTGAACACAGCCACAAGAAACACCACGGCAGCTCCAGTACTTGCATATGTACCTGTGCTGGCTGCCAAATCGCTCTTACACCAAGCTAAAAATTAGAAGATCCAGGAAATATGGAATTTCCAGCGACCATCACATGGGTAGCGGGCATCTTGTACGCTCCCGCACCACAGCATGACGTGACATCTGGAACATCCGGAACATCCAAATTTAATCGCAGCGGATCTGCGGCTTTCCACGGTGGGGCGCTTTACAGTGGGGTGCAGGAAATTTGATGTACGCGTCTTTGTACCTGCGTCTACGGGCCACAAGGCGAGGTCTGCGCTGAAAATATTTCAATTCACCAACTTTGAAGATATACAGCAGGACCTTTTGGAAGAAGCTACTCGGTCACGTAGTAGAGGCTACCAACAGTACCAACAGCTGCTCGCGGGTTATTTCAGGTTCCATTTTTGCCGTCCTAAAACGCGATGTGGCAGCCATCAGTGGAGCGCGGACCACATGTGAAACCAACCGGGTTAGTGCAAGGGGTCAATGACACTCCGTAGATCCTTCTTGGGCGAATGCTTGAACAACCTCACGCTCTTTCACTCTGTGTGCCTCAGAGTTGTTTCTACTGTGCTTTCTTTGTTTTACCTGACAGTCTTTACGTCTTACCCGATTCGCACTCTGCATTCAGCAGTAGCATTACACTCTTTGACACGCTCTGTGCATTCCCAAACAAGATCCTGTCGCTCCTTGACATTGAATCTCGGCGCCTACACACCAAGCTCTTGCCAACACCATCCAGCATCTTGGGCATTCTTAATACATCGCTATCGATATGAAGGGTCTCCTCATTGCAGCGACCGCACTAATTGCGGGTGTGCAAGCTATTGATCCCATTGTCATCAAGGTACGCCGTCGCACTGCAGGCTGGACACCAGATCGCTAACTCCTCGCAGGGTCAGAAGTTCTTCTACAAGAATGGCACACAATTGTGAGTGAGCCCTTAAAGCTTCGCGTAGATCGCGCGTTAATCATGTTCCAGTTTCATGAAAGGTGTCGCCTACCAACAGGGCATCAACACAAACACCACACAGTCTGTCGACAGCACGCTCAAAATCGTCGACCCTCTTGCCGACTCGACGGCTTGCAAGCGTGACATCGAGTACCTCAAGAAGGTCCAGACGAACACCATCCGTGTCTATGCTATCGACCCAAGCAAGGACCACAAGACATGCATGAACGCGCTCGCTGATGCTGGCATCTACGTCATTGCGGACTTGTCAGAGCCTGGGAACTCCATCATTCGTGACGACCCGGGCTGGACCACAAAGACGTACGAGCGTTACACAAGCGTTGTCGATGAGTTGATGAAGTACGACAACACTCTGGGTTTCTTTGCCGGCAACGAGGTTTCCAACCAGCCAAACAACACCATGGCTAGCGCTTTCGTCAAGGCAGCCGTCCGCGACACCAAGGCTTACATCAAGAGCAAGAACTACCGCGAGATTGGTGTCGGCTACGCTACCAACGACGATGCTGATATTCGCTCAAACTTGGCTGCCTACTTCGACTGTGGTGATAAGGAGACTGCTATTGACTTCTGGGGCTACAACATCTACTCGTGGTGCGGTGACTCTTCTTTCTCCGAGTCCGGCTTCGACGTCCGCACCAAGGAGTTTGAGAAGTACAACGTACCTGTCTTCTTCGCTGAGTATGGCTGCAACACTCCCCGTCCCCGTCTCTTCACTGAGGTCGGTGCTCTCTACGGCAAGCAGATGACCGGCGTCTGGTCCGGTGGTATCGTGTACATGTACTTCGAAGAGGAGAACATGTTCGGTAAGCATCCCCAAACCACACACTCAAACACAACCGCTAACAACTCCAGGTCTCGCATCTGTCAACGGCGGCAAGGTCACCACCAACAAGGATTTCGACAACCTCCAGAAGGAGATCTCCAAGGTCAACCCCTCCGGCGTAAAGATGGACGCCTACACCCCCTCCAACACCGCCGCCGCCACCTGCCCCAAGGTCACCGCTGGAAAGTGGGAAGCGCAATCCAGCCCTCTCCCCGCAGCCCCCAACGCGCAGCTCTGCTCCTGCATGTCCGAAACCCTCAGCTGCGTCGTCGCCGACTCCACGGACGAGAAGGACTACGGCGACATGTTTGGCTTCATCTGCGGCGAGAAGAACGGCAAGTACTGCGCAGGCATCAACAAGAACGCGACTGCCGGCCCCTACGGCGCATACAGCATGTGCGGTGACAAGGAGCAGCTCAACTTTGCGCTCCACACTTACTCCAAGGCTGTCCCCAACGGCTGCGGCTTCAAGGGCAAGGCCAAGGCTCAGTCGGCTGCTGCTACGCCCACTGGATCTGGCTGTGCGGACTTGATCAAGGCTGCTGGTCCGCAAGGTACGGGTGTTGTTGGTGGCGGTGCGCCTCAGGGATCTGGCAACAGTGGTTCGGGCGGTTCGGGCGGTTCGGGCTCGGGATCGGGCTCGGGCCAAACTGGTGCTGCTGTCGCGGTGGGAATTCCTCAGCTCAACATGGGCATCTTTGGCATGGGCTTGTACGTGTTTGGTGCTGTTGCGTCGGGCATGGCGGTCATCTTGCTATAGATGTGTGTGTGAAAAAGTGTGTCTTCGTTGCATTCTTTTGCGCGGGCTGTTTCGGAATTCTTGGATATCGATGGTTGTGATTGGGTTCTGGATTGTAATTTTTAACGTTGTAAATACTGAAAAGAATGTACACTGAAATGCGACCTTGATTCTTGAAAATCTTGCTGTACGTGTTGTGTTGTTTGCGATGGTGGATGTGTGTGGGGGTTTCGGATCGAACGAGAGCACGCATATGTTCAGCTCCGGCACCGTACGTGCTGATAGACGACAGCATTGGAACGAAGGGTAAACACGGCGCAGGCTCATGTCAATACACATATTTGTAGCTGACGGAAGAGCTTGTTAGGTGGTAGTATGATGTAAGTACGCAGCATGACAGCCCCGCCCTACCAAACGCCAAAACCGTAACTCAATCCCTCGTCCATACCAAAACATCAAGTGCTCTCATCGACGACATCAAAATCGCCGCCTACCAAAATGGCACCAGGTTTTCCATCATCCGCAGCTCCAGCACGAAGAAGCCCCAGTATCGATACCAGAAACGGCAATTTGCCCGTAACTACCGCGCGCACTCCACAATGTATCCACTGCAATGCCTGCAAGACGTGCAATCTCTTTGCTCTAGGGAAAAGCTATTCGACCAATTGTATGGAGTGAAGGCTTAGCTTACTGTGCGAAAAGATGCGGTGTATTTTCGAGGAGCTTACGCTTTTAGAGGAGTACGGGTCGCTCAGTGGGGACGAAGGGCGTTGGGTTGACATGGGAGCGAGAGCTAGAATGCATGGGTTTTGCTGTATGTATATTTGGCAGTCGAGTCTTTGAATATCTTTTTTTTCTTCTCCTTGCTGTGTAGGTCTTTACAGTATTCAGGAAGAGCATGGAATTGCAATCGGGCCTTTCTCATGCTTTGGCATCAACACTTTCGCTCTCTAGTGTTGCCTGGTTGATCATTCTATGGCTTGTATATCGCCTCGCCATAGCCGTATACAACATCTCACCCTTCCACCCACTCTCGCATTTTCCTGGCCCAAAGATCGCAGCAGCGTCCTACCTCTACGAAGCATATTACGACTGGTGGCTCGTCGGCCGGTATGGCAGAGTCATCGCCCACATGCACAAGACCTACGGTCCGATCGTGAGGTATGATCAAAGCCACACAGCCATTCATAATGCTCCTCACTAATTCAACACCATAGAATCAATCCCGACGAACTACATTGCTCCGACCCAGCCTTCAGCGACGAAATCTACGCCGGCCCAGGTCGCTCGCGCGATAAGTGGCAACACCAGCTCAACACAGGCGGCGCTGGACCCGTCTCCGTAACCGCCTTTTCAACAGTGAACCACGACCTACATCGTGCGCGCAGAGCGCCGTTCAATCGCTTCTTCTCACGGCAGCAGATGCTCAAGCTGGAAGGCGAGGTACACGAATTTGCGCAGCTAGCTACTGACAAGATGCTTGCTTCGTCTGGCAAGGGTGCATTCGAAGTCAAAGACGCGTTTAATTGCTTCACCGCGGATGTGATTAGTCAGTATGCGTTTGGTGAGCCGATGGGGTTTGTGGCGCAGGAAGGTTGGAGACCGAACGTTGCGACGTGGGCGGATTCGTTCTTTCGCAGTGCGTATATGATGAGGCATAATCCGCTGGCACGCAAGGTGGCGAATGTACTGCCATTTATGGCGGATTTTTTGGGCGAGGATGTTAGGGCTATTATGCGGGTTATGAATGTTACAATTCCGGGGTATATTGCGGCGGCGCTGAAGAATCCGGAGAACGGGCGCGTGTTTGCGGAGGTTATGGGTGGGGATAGGATGTTGACTGAGGAGCAGAGGTACAGGTACAGTGGCGAGGGATTCAACTTCTTGCTTGCGGGGACGGAAACCACGGCTGTAAGTCGAGGTCTCTCCAGCTTGCTGGTCAATATGCATGACTGACCGAACACGCCAGGCCATACTCACGCTCTTCACGTACCACATGCTCGCCTCGCCTGATCTCTACAAACGTCTCATGAGCGACTTGCACGGTCTAGACGCTTCCAATCTCGCGTGGCTCGACCTCGAGAAGCGCCCGTTCTTCTGGGCCATTGTACACGAGTGCCTGCGCATGATGCCTGGCGTTTCACACAGGTCTGCTCGTACAGCTCGTGAAGAAGACTTGCATTATCGTAGCTCTGATGGCAGGACGGAGTGGTTGATTCCGAGAGGCACGGCGATTGGTATGACGAGTATGATCAATCACTGGAATGAAGAATTGTTTCCTGAGCCGGATGCATTTACGCCGGAACGGTGGTTGAAAGAGGACGGAAGGCCAGATATGAGACTGAAGGAAAAGTTAATCGCGTTTGGAAAAGGGAGTCGGGTGTGTATTGGAGAAAAGTAAGTTGCTCTACTGAGACATCTCAAGTGACGAGCGGATGCTGACTATTGGCGTAGTTTGGCCTATTGCGAGATTTATATCAGTAAGTATATATGTACGAAGTGCATGTGAGACATACACTAATTTCGTACCTACAACCCTTGCAGTGTGTGCGCTCATGGCGCTCAAAGCCATTCCGAGGGCGAGACTGGTGGACACGACGTTGGAGGATGTGACGTATGATCATGATTTGATCGTTGTGCAGACAAAGAAGGGATCGGTGTCGGTGAAGATTGCGATTGACTAAATCTACACTTTTCTGACGGAAGGATGACGGAGAATGTTGGATGCTGGGTCCACCTATCCGAAATAGTGAGCCATTTATGGCCCGAATACGAATGCACTTTCGACTTTCGTGACCAGCTTCGCCTGAACGTCTTTCGGATCTGAGCTCGTGGCGACCAAGACTTCATACTCTCCTTCAACAACACTCCACTTTCCTTGACCCTCATCCCAGTAAGCTAACGCATCCCGGCCGAACTCGACGATTGCTTCCTTCTGTTCGCCGGGCTGCAAAGCTACTTTCGCGAATCCTACCAGTCCCTTCGCGGGTCTGTCCACACCATCACCCCGTGGTGGACAGACGTACACCTGGACCGTCTCGGCGCCACTTATACCACCCCCATTCTTCACCACTGCCCTCACTTTGATCTTGCCTTCGTCAGTCTCAGTGACGCCACCCTCAAGCTTAGCCTGCGCGATTTCGAAGGCCGTGTACGACAGCCCGTAACCAAACGGCCATCGAACTTCCATGTCTTGTCCCCAATGCTGATCAAACCACCTGTACCCAACGAATACGCCCTCCACGTACTTTACCTCGCGCGAGTCATAGCTATCAAGCCCAAAATTGCCATAACACCCAGTATGCTCGTACTTCTTTGGCCACGAAATCGGCAACTTACCACTTGGGCACGTCTCGCCAAGCAGCACGTCAAAAATCGCGTTACCTGTTTCTTGTCCGGCATACCACGCTTGTAGGAAGGCACCCACACTGTCAATCCAGGGTGTTTCGACTGGCACTCCCGTAGTGTTCACGACAACGACGTTGGGGTTCACAGCAGCGACGCGCGAGATTAGCGTATCTTGTGAGCTGTCAGCAGGAAGTGTCATGCTTGATAAGTCCTGGCCCTCGGTTTCCCACTGCGTCGTATTGCCGACGAAGATGATGGCGAGGTCGGCGGTGCGCGCGAGCTCAACGGCTTCCAAGAGCACGTCGTGTTCCATTTCGGCGGCAGTGATGAGGCCAAGGTGAATGCTGCATTGGTGATTCAGAAGGTGGAGCTCTGCGTCGGCATTGGGGCTTGGGTGTGTTTCGATGACGATGTTGTATTGCTTGGTGGACTCGAAGGCGTACTGGAACCGGATCTCGTCTTGTACGCCGAGCAGAAAGCCCATGGCGTCTTTGGTAGGCTTTGTTTGGTCTGCAACGAGCACGTCATTGATGAAAAACCTGGAGGGCCCGAGGCCAGAGAAGCTGAGGTAATGGGAGCCGGACGCTAAGGGAGTGTATGTGGTGCTGAATCGCACTGTCTGGCACCCTATGACGTTTGTGTTCATGAGGGTGGTAAAGCTACCGCGTGGGTATTCTTCGGTGCGAAATGCTTTGCCTGATGTTGTTGAAGTCATGTAGAAATCTGCGAGGAAGCCAGGATTGCCAGGTGAGTTCACACATCCCTCCTCCAAGTCTGGATAGACGCGGAAGATGTGTGCACCTACATATGGTTAGATTGATAAAATACTCACTGCAGTTCGGGAAGATCCCAGCATACCTTTTCCATGGGTGATCTCAACATGGTCACCTAGTCTCGCCTTGAACGCATCGTACGGAGTGACTTTGTAGTGGCAGTTCAAAGACGCCGAACCACCACCATGCGCAGCTGCATATTTCGCCAACGGACCCAGGAGGGCGATCTTTTTCGCCTTCCTGGTGTCGATCGGGAGTATGCTGCCTTCGTTCTTTAGCAATACAATGCCTTCACTGCCCGCCTGTCTGATCAAAGCACGATGCTCAGGCCGATCGACAGCTTTCTCGGCTGGCGTGTCTTTGCGGTCATCGAATTTGCCCACCTTTTCGAGCAGACCTAGAGTGGAACGAACACGGGCATCGATGTCTCTTTTGCTGATCGTCCCATCTTCTAGAGCCTTGGAGATAAGCTCCACGCTTCGAAACCGTGCTGGACCGGGCATCTCGAGATCCAAGCTGCACAGAGTCAATTATAATTTCTTGGCTCTCAGAATGAGTGGACTTACCCGTGCTTGACGCTCTCGACATTGGTTGTCGCACCCCAATCAGACATGACAAGCCCTTCATAGCCCCATTCTCTTTTTAGAATGTCAACAAGGAACTTATTCTGTGCATCCACATGCGTGCCATTGATTTTAGGATAGCTCGACATGAAGCACCACGGATCAGAGTCTTTCGCAACCATCTCAAAAGGCCGCAAGTAAATCTCCCTGATCTCACATCAGCATTGGCTTTGAAATCGCAGTTGAGAGAAGAATTCACCTTAATGCTCTCTCAGAAACCGTTTGGTTGACAGAGAATCGTCTCGTGTCTTGTTCGTTCGCAAGATAGTGCTTCACCGTGGCCGCTACACGCTCGTCTTGCAGCCCCTTCACATACTCACTTGCCAAAGTTCCACTGAGATACGGGTCTTCGCTGAATGCCTCGAAATTACGTCCGCCGAGTGGCGAGCGGTGACAGCATACCGTGGGACCTAAGACCACATACGCACCTTTTGTGATGGCTTCCTGTCCTAGTGCTCTTCCGATGTCGCGAGAAAGGTTGCGGTTGAAAGTGGCAGCGAGAGAAACACAGGCTGGAAAACACGCTGCTGAAGTCCCATCAAAGAACTCACCGCCACGAGCTCCATTGGGTCCATCTGTGACCTGTAATCGTCAAACTTCTGATCTTAATAACGGAGAGGCACTCACCTTGAGGGACGGGATTCCCAGCCTGTCAATCTCTGGAGTCTCCCATATGTTCTTCGCAGCGAGCAGAGTTATCTTCTCCTCTAGTGTTAAATCGGCAATTAGAGTTTCAACCCTCTCGCTGTACTTCATTGCGCCTTTTGCTTGTGCCATGTTTTGCACTCCAAGAATGGCAGATTGAACTTGGAGAGCGTCCGCGGCCAGCGCTTTGTTGTATATCTGAGGTCCCATTTTTCACTTCCGATGGCAGTGGAGACAACAAGAAACAGTAGAAGCTAAAGATTCATGCTCCCATCGCCTCAAATTGTGAGATAAGTCGCATGCTCCTGCTGTGGGTCGCCTCTGTCCAGGTTGAGCATCGGCCCTTGTTCGATTCGTGCGCAGGAATCGTTGGGTCTGTCTGACTCGTGCGGGTAACAGCATCCCCAGCTTGTGATTAGTCTGTGGAGACTCCACACTCCATACACAAGGACCTACACTAGTCACTAGCTTGCCCCAAGACCTCTGTTTTCTTCCACCCTTGCTGTTGCTACAATGCGCGCCAAGACCGCCTTGCAACAGCATGCGGTAAAGAAAGAAGGTTGAACAATAAGTTCGCGATGTGCTCTACCAAGAAAAGGCGATAGTAGAGTTATGAGAGGCGTTCCTGCCGGCCTCTTTGTGTCGTTTCGGTGGTTGATGACAAGTCGTACTTGACTATCAATGCACAATGAATGATGGGTCGGATGCACGCTGCCTAAAGCTGCAAGGAAGGTCTTGTTCGATGTCCGCTTCGGCACCGTGGTATCTCGGGTCATTAGCAGCCTAACGTCTATTGAATCTCCAAACCTAAGCCTCCGGTGCCGGGGATGTTCATTTGCTACGATCTCTGGTTGGTAAGCTTCGACGTGGCCAAGATTAAGCAGCGTATTACCATGGCATTGGTAGAACGGCAGAGGATCCACTCCGCGGGTTGAGTCGTGTAATGAGCATATAAGGATGTCAATCTGCTGTCCACCTCATACCTTGCACCATTGGTCCTCTCTTTCAAACCGAACTGGTATCGTTAGTATCAAGCAACATGACGCACTCCAAGCCCAACACCGTGGAACTTGTCGAGGGCTGTGGTAGGACGCCGGTAGTTGACGCGTCCCACAATCTTCAAGCTTTTATTACCCGCCAAAACTCTCTTACTCGACGCGAGGCTATCAAAGAGCATTTCAAGGCCATTCTATGGTGCTTCTACATGTTCTTCACATGCATCATGTTCGGCTTCGACTCGTTAGCTGGAGGTGTAGTCGTATCAATCGTGGAGTTTAGGAAAGACTTTGGTCATCCATTCGCAGGTGACTACGTCGTAGACGCCAATTGGCAGCTTGGATTCCAAGCCGCGACTCTATTCGGTATGTCAACATGAACTTTTGTATGGACGAAACCATGCTGATTATCAGCTAGGTATCATCTTTGGTGGCCTTGCCACAGGTTTCGGCGTTAACAAATACGGCCGCCAGACGTGCATCCTGATTGCGTATATCATCAACACGGGAGGGATCTTCTTACAATTCTTCGCGACAACTCCCGCTCACTTTTTCGGTGGTAAAATTCTTACTGGTCTTCCACTGGGATGCTTTACCACGGTGGCGCCCACATATGCCACCGAAATGGCGCCCATCTCCATCCGAGGTGCTATCACAGCTGGGATGAACTTTGCTATCGTCCTGGGACAGCTGATCGGATATGGCGTCATGAGAGAAGCAAGCTTCTATGAGGGTAACATGAGTTATCGAGTTCTGGTACGAACTACACCTGAGATAAGCACTGGCTAGCACTGACTTGAACAGTTTGCGGCACAGTGGGGTTATGTGGCAGTCGGCATGGTAGTGCTCCCGTTCTTTCCAGAGTGAGTAGTTTCGATCTCGTTTCCGCACATCGACCTTCGGATGTCGCAACTGACCACAGTAACAGATCGCCGTACTTGCTCGTCGCAAAAGGCCATCATGATAAGGCGCGCCACAACATCACCAAAACCCATGCACCCGGCTACGATGTCGATGGCCACATGGCTGAGATCCACGATTCTTTGGCTCGTCAGAACGCGGAAAACGAGTCGCAGGGATCTCTCGCGGAGTGTTTCTCAAAGAAGCACATCAAGCGCACACTCGTCGCTACTTCCATGTTCTTCATCCAGAACGCGTCTGGAAACGCCTGGGTGATTGGTTACATGTCCTACTTCATGCAGCTTGGCGGCATGGCCGTATCAACCTCTTTCGATGTGACGGTCGGCATGTCTGGCATCATGGTGGTAGGAAACATGTTCGGTTGGTTCTTAGTTGAAAAGCTTGGCCGAAGAGCCACTGCGTTTTACGGAACGGCAGTTCTTACTGTCGCCTTGTTCATCATTGGTATTCTGGCCACCATTAACACCAGTGGTGCGATATGGGGACAAGTGGCGTTCATGGCAATCTGGTCTTTTGGTAAGCTCACAAATATCCAAGGGATGCATCATATACTAACAAATTACAGTTTACCAAGCAACTGTCGGTTCAGCAGCATGGCCAATTAGTGCAGAGAACCCGTCCTCGCGTCTGCGTGCTCCAACGCAGTCTCTTGCAACGATGATGAATGGGTTGTCATCTTGCATTTGGTCGTTCTCTCTTCCTTATGCCATCAATCCTGATCAGGGAAACCTCGGTGGAAAAATCGCGTTTATATTTGGAGCGGTGGTGGCTTGTTCCTGTGTCTTTGTTTGGTTCTTCATCCCTGAGACTAAAAACAGGACCTTCATTGAGATTGACGAGCTGTACGAGCGAGCGGTACCTGCGTGGAAGTGGAAGGAGACGGAGATTTTGACTGTACCCCAGGGCAAGTTTAACGAGGAAGAGTGAGGTTGAAGCGATAGAGTGAGCTGGATGAGAAGGGTTGCAAGTTGTGTGGTGTGAAAGGCGCTAGCAGCCTCACCCTGCAAAAGCAGCGGCAGGAACAGAGACCTCGTTGCTGGCCATATACAACATATCCAATGTACTGAATCTCAGTGAGACACTGCAACAATAGATGTAGTTATCGTGCGCGACATTTGGATTACGAGTGCTGCAGCTCGCTGCTTACTTATCCGAACCTCCCGCCAGAATCGACGTCATCCGACCCGGTCTCGTGCACCAAGATGTAAAGAGCGCAGAGACCACACTCGCGAACAAAACTCCACGCTTTTTGAGACGGTATCTGACTACGCAAACTTTATTGCGAGAGGTCCTGCAACGTCCTCTCAGAGCCGATCAGGGTGGAGATCCAGTCGAGTACCGGTACCATCAAAATGGAGCAAAATACGGGATCACCACGGCCAACCTTGGAGCAGCTTCGCCACGTTGCGGCACACTTTCCTATCATCGACAACCATGCTCACAATTTGATATTACCAACACACGCCGACTCTATTCCATTCGAGTCGATAACCACGGAAGCGCAAGGAAGAGCATTGAGACATACCTTCAAGTCACTACCTCACTTGCGCGCAGCACGGCAACTGCGCCAGCTTTACGAACTGGGAGAAGACGCAGATTGGGAGGACGTCCTCGAGCAGAGAACAGAATGGCTTCGTAGCGACCCGCAGAAACTACACCAGCGATGCTTCAAGGATATACACGCTGTGCTTGTCGACGATGGACTTGCCGAACCGAACAAGGTGTATCCTTTCGACTCACATGATGAGTACTTTCAAGCACCGAGTAAGCGGATTGTGCGCATTGAGACGGTCGCTGAGCGATTGATGGAACGCATCGTGCAAGACGCAGACGAGGACGACCTCGGCAAGACAAAGTTTCTGCCAGACACTTGGGTTGAGTTCACCGACGAGTTCGAGCGAGAAATCCAGGAAGCAGTAGATGACCCAGAAGTTGCAGGTTTCAAGACTGTGATCTGCTATAGGACCGGGCTGGACATCGAGCCGGACTACGAAGAAGCTGCAAGGCTAGTCGGACATCCTTTTGAACGCTATGTGAAGGCTTGCATACGGAAACGTACTTACCGAATCGAACGGAAATCTCTCAACGACTATCTGGTTTTGAGGACTCTGGAGATTCTTTCCGAACGGCTGCGGAAGGACGACTCGCTCTCCAAACCACTACAGCTCCACACGGGACTTGGAGACAATGATATCGATCTGCGCAGGTCAAACCCAGCATATCTCCAACAGATCATCGAAGCTTATCCAAATGTTCCATTTGTGCTTCTTCACTCAGCGTACCCTTACACACAAGAAGCTGGGTACCTCGCAACTGTCTACCGACATGTCTACCTTGACATTGGGGAGGTGTTCCCGATGGTCAGTCGCGATGGTCAAGTAACAATACTGCGGCAAGCCCTGGAACTAACTCCAGGAAGCAAGCTGATTTATTCGAGCGATGGTCACTGGTTTCCAGAAACATACTACCTGGCCAACCTGCAGTTCCGCGAGGTTTGGTTGGAGCTGCTTCTCGATTTCGTGCAAAAGGGCGACCTCACCATCTTCCAAGCCATCGCCATGACCAAAGACATCTTGTTCAACAACTCAAACACACTCTACAATCTCCGCTACCAAGCAAAGTTCGACGAGTCGTCACCCGAAGAAGCGCCCAAACAGTTGACGTTTAACACGAGAACGACAACAGACTCACCATACCCATCTCCAGGCATGCCACCAATCCCACCAGCAGGCTCAACAAGTCAACCAGCAACATCTGGCCCTGTCGACCCCAGATCGGGATCACCATACTCAGCACCATCTTTCCCGCCTCCACCAACATCGCCCCAGGTCTACGAGACAAAGCTCTTCGATGACTTCATACAACAGCACCCCAACACACGCTTCATCTACGTCCAATGGCTCGACTACATGTCCACCATACGCGTCCGCATCCTCCCCATCAAAGAGTTCACACGCATGATCCACGCCGGCGACCGCATATCCATCTCGCAAGGTAACACCGGGACACTGCAAAACGACACCTTGACACCTGTCGTCAATACCACAGGGCAAATATACATCGAGCCAGACCTACGCTCGCTGCACGTCTCACACAACAAAGACCCACTGAAAGCCGCGACCGTACTCTCCTACTGGCGCTCCGAGGACGGAAGTTCCCTCCCAACGTGCCCACGCACAAGTCTCGAGACACTGGTCAACAACCTACAATACACACACGCCACCACCCTCCTCGTCGGCTTCGAAATAGAAGTCACCTTCCTAACGCGCAGCCCCTCGAACCCATTCACCACCTCCACCACCGCCAAACCCAGCCCTGAATCCGTCTTCTCACCACTAACATCCACACACGCATGGGGCACCCTCTCGCCCGAACAATTCCTCCAACTCCCCTTCCTCGCCGAAATCGTCACCGCCCTAGATGACATGGGCATCGAGATCCAACAATTCCACGCCGAGTCCGGCCCAGGCCAATACGAATTCATACTCCCGCCTCAACCCCCCTTACTCGCAATCGACACGCTCATCCAAGCGCGCCAAGTCATTTCTCAAATCGCAGCCCAGCACGGTCATCGCGCTACACTGCACCCCAAGCCCTTCACTCATGGCCCAGGTAACGCCGCGCACGCACATATCAGTTTACATCCGCCGGACCGCGCAATGGCGTTTTTTGTCGGCGGCGTATTGGAGCATTTACCTGCGCTGTGTGCATTCAGCATGCCCGACTCGTCGTCGTACGCACGCGTCGTAGACGACGAGTGGACAAGCGGTCGCTGGGTAGCATGGGGTTCCCAGAATCGTGAAGTCCCACTTCGACGGATCACGGAGGGGCGCTGGGAAGTGCGGTGCATGGACGGTCTGGCGAATCCGTATTTCGCGCTCGCGGGTGTCATTGCGGCAGGGCTGTTGGGTTTGCAGGCGGGCGAGATGGTGTATGCGCTGCGGGATTGTGGGGAGAATCCGGGGCGGTTGGGTGAGGAGGGGAGGGCGCGGTATGGGATTACGAGGCGCTTACCTGGGACTTTAGAGGAGGCGGTTGGGGCGCTGGAGGGGGATGGGGTGCTGAGAGAGGTGTTGGGCCAGGAGTTGGTGAGTGATTGGTTGGTGATGAAGAGTGTGGAGCAGAGGATGTTGGGGGAGATGGGAGAGGCGGAGAGGAGGGTGTGGATGATTGAGAGGTGCTAGTTTGGTGAGTTGTTATGGCACAAGGTAATTGGCATGGTAATGCGTGGCTGTCATTTTGATTATTGCGAGACTTCATGGCGTGGTATAATGCTTCTCTTTCCATCTTCACCTCAATGCGTAATGGGTAGCTACAACCAATACATCCTCCTAGACCAGCCCCAACCTCTTCATCGTTCCTATTTGCACTCGGTCATACCGACTTCCACCAACACTCATATACACGTTCTTCGTGTGCTGTATTAGCTCGCCGCGCCATTGCCAAAAGTCAGCCTCGAGCTGCTTCGCAACACTCTCGCCCTCGACCCTCGCAACAATATGACACACCCAAATGACACGCCTCGCGCTAACGAATCGATTCTCAGACATTGGACGTATGATCGAGAGCCGGACGACTGCTTTGCTGATCAAGGGCCCGATGTGTAGCGAGTTGGTGCGTAGGTACTTGTAAAGGTAGTACATTGCGCGCCAAGCTTGGCGCTGTGTGCGTGTGTAGTCTGTCGAGTATTGGTGTGCGAGGTGGTGGATCAATTGGACTGAGTCGTCGGCGGATAGTTCGGTGGTGAGGTTGCGGTATGCTAATGGCAGTACGTGGTTGGCTTCGGCGCGCGTGAGAATGTGGGCGAACTGTCGTTGGGCCTCGAGCGTCTTTTGTGAGATGGGCTCTAGAATGATGGGTCCAGCGCATAAGTCACCCAGAAGCCAAGAGATTGTCCGACAGATCTTCAGAGTACGGGCCTGGAGTTTTAGCTTTGCTCCAGTGTCGGTCGTCATACTTTTCGCTGCTGAGACCTTCGCGGCAACACACTGCTGAAGCGGTCCAGACTCGACTAAATTGACCCCTCTCTTCTTCAAAGCACGCAAGAAGGGGATCATATGCGATATCCGACCGTTTAGAGCAATGAGAGCGAGAAATTCTTGGACAAGCGGCTCACAAGGGCGGGCATCCTTGTGCAGATATGACAGAAATGCATCAAGTGTCGCACCGACTGTAATGCGACCGCAACGTGCTGTAGCTGCTTCGATGGCCACAAGCATGTCCGAGATCCGAGAGGTCGACGGGTTTGGGAGTGTATTTGTTCGAAGTGAATTTGCCGCCACCGCGCTCAATAGAGCTCGAATGTCCGCTGTGCGCTTTTTACTGGGGAAAGTGAACTTGGCCAGTGTTGACATCGTACTGTCCATGAGTGACGACGTGGTTGAGGCAAGTCCAGCATCCAGCTGGTGGATTAGCTCCAGCCAAAGAATCATTTTCTGTGATGTACGTTTTCGTAGCTGGAGAGGCACCATCCGTGGAATAAGGTGTAGGAGTCGTTCTCTTGGCAGGCAAGACAGAACCTCCACAGCAATTGGTAGCCGTGTTGACGGAGCGTGTGCGATACTCGAGATGAGCGTGTGCTCTATAGTACCGGAATTGGCTAGCGCTGCAAGCAAGCGCCTTCTGCGGTAATCGTCGCCAATACATTCAGCAACGGATCGTAGTAGGTACAGCGCAGCCTGTTCAATCTTTGTACTTTGCATGTGCGCGCTCCGCCACAAATGCCGGACCAACAGCATCAAATTTTGGTCCTTGTATAGATTCTTGAAGGATTTTGCTGGAACAGCCAAGGCCGATGCGGCGATCCTCGTGTGTAAAGCATGGATGGCACCAACATGTTGCGGCCATTTCTCCAATAACGTCCCGAGGTCTTTGAGAAAGCCAGAGATCTTTGCAGAGCGCAGTGATGGCAGTGCAAAGCTCAGCGAGCTGTGCTGCACAAGGATTGGCGCCGGATCACACTCGAGCTCAACGATATGGCGAATGGCCAAGATGGTGTATAGGGAGGTCTCAGTGTTCATCGGCCGATAGTCCTCGAAGGCTTGACGGACCGTGGTATGTCTCTCGTCCTCGGAAAGTTGGTCTGCGCTTGCGATCCGCATCTTGAAAGCCTCTACACACGTCATAGCCTGTTCTTCTGCTGAATATTGTGAGGCCACGTCGGAAAGGCCCGATGTTGTGGGTCCCGCCTCTTCCAACGGATACTGAGCCGCAATGTAGTGTTCTTCGAGGCGATGCGCCAGGTGTTGTGTGAAGGAGTGTGCTGTGTTGCTGGTGGTCGTTTTGGCTATCGTCGAGTCTGGCGAAGTCTCATGCGACTGAGCGCTCGGTGTGGGGGTGTTCAACGCAGGATCTAGCATGGTAAGACCAAACACTATTAATGAAATATTCTTCTCTACATACCCAATGCCAATGGCTCAGCTTCCGCCTGTAGCGAAGGCGGCTCATATCTCCACGACAGCTGAGGCTTCGTGCGAAACCCAAACAGCGCACTGAGGCTGAAAGACGACGGAAAGTCTTCCTGAGGATAGAAACCAGCCGATACGGTCATACGACGCTTTGCGGCCCTCCTCCTGGCCTCCAATGGCCCCGGGACATGGCTGCCATGGCGTTTTTGCTGCGGGCACGTATTGCGGAAAAAGCGGTGGAAGGTGCTGGCGAGAAGCTCATCCGAGACCCAGACGTGCTGCGCAGAGGGAGGCTGGAGCGACTGTACTGCTCGGCGGCAGACAATGGGCGGTCGGCGCATCAAGCGTGCTGCTGCTCATGGAACGTTCACATGGCGTTGCGTCTCGAGCTGGCCCAATTTGGTTGTAAAGCTTGTCATTGATGGATGACTAAGCGCTTTTCAATCATGGCCTCACGTGTCTGTGGCGAGCTTCCATTTCACAGCAAGAGGACGTTCAGCGAATTACCCCACTCTACACCAGCAAACTGTAGTGTAGTCCGCATGAATAACACAGGGCTTCTAGAATACCAGCATAGTTGTGTACGATCGCGAGCTCATGCGCCTTGTGTGACAGCATACACTCCTGCAGCTCGGCAGTCGCATCTGATGGCGTGCACACGCACGGCATGTCCGCTGCGAGGCTGACTCTGAAACACCCCAGACTTCTGACGTTGGTTTGGAGTTTGGCAAGCGACAAAGCAAACCACGAAATGAATCGATGAGAGCTGTCAGGTTGTGCACTGCACGCAAGCCGCCGTCCAACGCCGCGTCTTTCTGTCGTTTTGCAAAGTGAAGCTCACAGCCCCGGACTCGAAGCAGCGAGTTCTCTGGCAACCTGTTTTTGATTGAGTGCTCCGCGAGCATGACGCTCATGCGTTCCCTGTTCGCAATCTAAGTGGAGAGCCCAGCATCGCATGTCATGAACAGCCGAAGACACCGGTCAGCCTCACGTGCGTGTCGCAGCCTCCCGAGGTGTTCGAGCATCTCAAGTTCTCAACATGGACGCGTCGGGCGGGAAGAGCAGTCTCGAACGTGAACAATGTGCACACCGAACGGCTGTGGAGTCGTCACCGTCTGGCTACGAGGCTCACGAGCGACAAAGAGCGGGTTTGTCTGGCCGCGCGGACGACCAACGAACGAGCTTCCCCTGCGCAAGGGCGCCACCGTCTGAGACAAAGCGACGGGGATGTGTCATTTCTTGCGCCAGGAACAGGGCTGTGATTGGCTCCACGTCTCAACGGTACCTGACAGCCTGAACATCGTGTGCCTCCTACAATCCCACTGCAGCTGGCGATGCTCGAAGCTGCACGCATAATGAATGATAATTGTTCGAGCAGCAGACGCCGTGTCATCAGACGAGTGGCACAGTGCAATTAATGTATGCGTGATGCTGCGCAAAGGACCGCCGTGGCGCACCGTGTGCTTTGTCCGGACGGCGCTAAATTGGCATTTCCCAATCGGGCGACGCCTGGCTCGCTCCTCCCTTTCACGCGCTCCACCCACGACTCCGCCCAAGCCTCTCTGCCCTCGCGACGCAGCAAAGCCGTTCCTTGTCTGTTTGACACTCACACTCGTTAGCGATCCCGCCGCTCTTCATCCATTCACTCTTTTTTCTTTGTGCCATCTCGCCCACTCTGACACATTCCTTCTGCACGCTGTAAAGGTCCTTTTTAGGGGGTGAAACGCGAAACGCATTCAGGTGCCCCAACGACCGCACCGCGTTTCGAGACGAGCAGACGGGCTTCAGGGCATCGCTGAGCGAGTCCACCGCTGTACTGCTGCTGTCGGGCTGCCTACTGGGCCTCTTCTACTACACTTCACGCCGACCGACAACACACCTTCACCCCGTACCGTACCCGCCCTCGACCGCCTACCCGCCACGTGCCGCCTGTCAATCCACGGACAATACCACTGCGTAAAGGCTGCGCGCGCCGTGCATGTGTGGTCTCTCGTGTGAATAGGCCGAAGGTGCGAATCACAGCACACCACGCAAACGCACACTCGACTAACAAACGAGCCAGTCCACATCTGCTGGTCTATAGGACAGGCACTTCACCACCCTCTCCTACCAATACCTGCCCCGCCACCACAACCACAATCACAGCCATGGTCCTCATCAGACTCGTGTCCGTCCTCGCCGCGGCGTCGATGCTGCTCACCGCCGCCGCACAGGACGACAGCCGACCCACACCGACCACCACCGTGGTGCGGAAGCCCATCACCACGCCCACGACCATCGTCAAAGCGAGTGCGCCCGTGGCCATTGGCTGCTTTGCGACAAGCACTCCACTCGAAAGCCATGGCACCTACGAGTACCAGAGCCCCGGCAATTGCCAACTGGTCTGTCTGCAGGAGGGAAAGAACGTTTTCGCCGTGTCCGACGGCACCACCTGCTGGTGTGGAGACTTGAAGCCGCCAAAGGACTCCATGGTCGCCAACAACACCTGCGACACAAATTGCGCCGGCTTCAGAGACCAGAAGTGTAAGCAACCTTTTTGCCGTTATCAATACACGCATGCTGACTCGCCACAGGTGGTGGACCTAACCTCCTCTGGGTTGTCCTGACCGGCCAAAGCCTAAACAGAGTCGACTTCGCGGAACCCGTCTCAAGCTCATCCTCAAAATCCTCGAGTGCCATAGCGACCTCGGCAGCGCCTGCGAGAACGAGCGCAGCCGCGACCTCAGCGGCGCCCAAGCAGGACAGTGACAGCAAGCCCAACACGGCTGGCATCGCAGCCGGCGTTGTCGTAGGCATTGTCGGCCTTGCAGCTATCATTGGCGGTGTTTGGTTCTTCCTGCGACGAAGGCGCCAAAAGCAGGCCGAGGAGGACTACCGGCGCAATGCCGCCAACGTCGACCAGTTCGTCTCTGGAGGCAAGCTGCACACAAGCAACTCGTCGATGAATGACTCGCGCATCGACCCGAGCTTCGGCGACCGGAGGCAGAGCAACGGTAGCATTGCGGACAACGAGGACTACTCGAGGCGGATATTGAAGGTATGATGATCGCTACTTGTGGCACCGCGCTCCTACTAACGACTTGACAGGTCACCAACGTATAAGGACCAAAAAAAAATGAAGTGACCGGCAACCAACACTACTTGCCCTCATACATTCCCCTTCGTTGGAGTCGACCATACGAAGTCCGACCCCTTCCTCACCGCGTACCTAATCCTCCACCCTCGCACCACATTGTGCGATCACGCTTGACGACGAGAGAGTACTAGTTGCCCTGCGTGGGCATTGCTTTTGACGACGGTATACCCCCGTTGCGAATTTGGCGGGCTCAAACCTTCCCTGTGTTATATATCTGCAGTTTCGACTCACACCATCTGGCGTCATCATGGGTTTGTCTAGATAACAGACAAAAATGAAATGGGCAGTTTCTCCATCATCAGCGACAACTTCGGCGCATCTTGGGGGCATCACGTGTTCCACTTCTTTTTTTGTTGCGTTGTACATGTACTTGCTCTGGACGGTAATTTCGTCCGCGCCATTCCTTTTGATCGTTGGGTGCTCTGTCCTGCTGCTGCCGTCTGTCTGTCTGGCTGATCGACTGGCTCAAAATCACTTCTACAATGCTACTGTTTTCCTTTGGTGTAAATAGTCGTTTTGGAGCGAATTACGAATATCTACAGTCTTCTCTCCAACATGTGCTTCTCTCCCCGCGATTTTCATCGACTTCGTGACCGCGTAAATGATCTTTTCCATCAGCCTTGCCGTGTCGTGATATTATGATCTTCGCGATCGCCAGGCCAATGATCGCCCTGCAAGCACATCACTTCAACACCGTCCAAACAAAACCCAAACTCGCCAACCGAAAAACCACCATCTCAATCTTGCAGACTCCCTCTCCAGCTGCGTCGCGTCGTGTCCTTCCTCGCTCTTCAGTTCAATCCCGTGACGTCCCGACTCCCGCTAGCCATCTTGCAATCAAATTTCCCGTCCACTCCCAGCGCGCTACCGTTTCACCAGCACTTTGATTGTGCTTTTTGTGGAGGACGTTTGTGGCTGAGCGGAGCCGAGATGGGGCGTCGTGAAATGAAGATTGGCGGGTTGGTACGGCTGGGAGGTGTGGCTTGTTGAGAGATTTTCTGATGTTGGATGTGCATGTGCATGGGAATGGTGAGACTGAGGTGGGACGTGGGTGACTTCAACGTTTTGTCGATTTTTGGTGTATGTTGGGTGATTTGCTGTTTTCTGTTTTCTCGTTGGTGTTTGGTTTGAATATATGTCCTGTGGATTACAGTGCATGTTGGTTTGGTTTTGCCTCCTTGAAGCGAGGTTGCGCAACGCGACGTCTTCCGAAATCAAATATCTCGTTATGATCAGGGTAATTTCAGAAGTACAGTGTGCATATTTGATTAATTGTATATCGCAAATACTATGACCAACGCTGGAGAAAGCAAATCGCGACTAAAGTAGCGGGTATCAAAAGGAGACGAACAGGACAAGGTTTGAGCCACCTCTGAGCGAGAGAATTGAAAGGAAAAGAGATCAGGTAATATAACGAGATCGCAGCGCAGAGATTCTCCAACAAGATGTGGCCCAGATGTATCCCAGCTCTTCCGTTCCAGCCAGCAAACTTCTTCCAACGTGTCTCCTAGAATTATATCCTCGTCCAAAATTTTGCTGCAAGCTCGCTTATCCGTAGAACTTAGATCTGCGTGACGTCCTCCTCCTTGAGCGCCGGCGAAACCTTGACATCCTGTGCCCTCGGGTACTCGCCTGGAACATGCAGGTCACTAACGCTGAGATCTGTACCCGTGCGGTGCATCCCAGGATGTGCTTGCGCCTCAGCGATGTTGACCAGCTCTACAGGAACAGGTCCACCATTGACGGTCTGGCCGTGTGTCGCACCAAACGGAGCGGCACCGACGTCAGAATCATCTAGAAAAGATGCCTCGGTGGAGGGAGACGCAATGGTATCGTCAAGACGAGAATTCGTAGGCTCGCGTGTAGACCCGGCTGCGATGACAGGAGCTGGGATCAGGGTAGGTTGTGCTGCTGGCGCCGACGTATTTGCGTGCTCATCAACGGTTGCAGAGGCGTGATGCTCTGGGTCGCGTGCGGGTACAGCAGGTGCAGGCTGCTGCACAGGGAAGGTTTGAGCCTGATTTTGAAGCTGAGCTTGGCGGTCTAATTCCTCTTGCTGAGCTCGCTCCTGCTGCTCAATCTCGTGGGTGTGATATGCTTGTGTGCCGGCATATCCACCAAGAGCGCCGACGGCTGCTCCACCAGCCGCTGGACCGAGCCATTCGCCGTAGTTGCTGTCATGGCTATTTATCATGGCATGCGACGGGTGTGAGGGTTGTGGCGCGTACTGCTGGGGAGTAGAGCTGTAGGTATCGACGGGTGCAGCCTGGACTGGGTAGTTCTGAGGTGCCTGTGCATAGGGATCGGCGTATGAAGTGGATTGTGTTGGAGGATATGGATTGACATATTGTTGGGCTGAGACTTGTTGAACAGGGTACGTTTGTTCTTGGTTCGTGCCAGCGAGATACATTGGGTGTATATCCTGTTGGGGACCTCCGGCCGCGGTCGTTAGATCCTGGTTGAAATCTGAGCTGCCGCTAGAAGGCGAAAGCGGCGCTTGTAAGTTACGGTTGACATTTAGATCGGATGGGAACCGCCCACCTGGAGATGGCCTGGAGATTTGTTCTCGCACTGGCTGGCTGACAAGCGAGTGGTTGGCGCTGTAAGGAATGGCATCGGCCTCGTCCTCTTCGAGGCCTCCATCGGAGCTTCCTGAGCGAGCACTGCGATGGCTACCAGCACTGGTGCTTCTGACGCTTGCGTGTCGGCGTACAAAGGCGTTACGCTCTTCGCCAGTCTTCTCAGTCAATACCTTGATATCATCGTACCAGGCCAGCATAGTCTCGTAGCTCTCAGCGCGGAAAACCCAAGTGTGGCCGCGATGCATTGATCCGGTCTGGCGGCCTTTGACAACGAACTTGTGAGACGAACTTCCGGGCTGAGAGCGCGAGCCGAGCTTCTGGTCTGGCAGATACAAGGACATGACTGGAGGCTGGGTGTAGATGCGGTCGGCAGACTTGAACTCGTGGATGTGAGTTGGGGACAGGACGTACCTAGAAAATATTAGGATGCGCAACAGATGAAGGTTCATTCAGACTTACCAGCCCGGTGTGTAGCTCTTCAGGTACTTGCTCTTCCTCTCCAACATGCCTGCTCTGACCTCAGCAGTAGCTGGGTGATGCTTGCCGGGGTACTCGATGTCTTCCAGCTTGCGCAGAGGCATATCTGGATTGACGAAGTGCGGGTCGCTCTTGACAAACTTGGTCCACTCAAGATCTCTCGGCATGCCGATTGGGCCGCTGCGGAGTCTTTCCACGGTCGAGTACATCTCGTCTGCGTCGCGCTTCAAAATGCTGGCGAGAGCATTGTACGCTTTCTGAACTTCGCCGACCACAATCGACTCTAGCTCGCGACCAGAGTTCTCGAGGTTGAGGTAGGCCTGGAAACATCAGCAAGTTACTCAACCTAACCATACTCAAACATACCCTGTGCAGATAGTTCTCCTCGTCAATCTGCCTCTCGACCTGGCGCTCGACCCCCAGACGAACAACATACGGGTCGCCCTTGCCTACGATAGCTGATGGGTCTGAGTCGACCACAGCCAATGCCTCCTCGAGCGCAGTCACGCACTTCCTGGTCGTCTCCTTCTCCTTTTCGACATTGTTCTTGAAGTCGCCAGACAAAGACTTGATTTCCTTGATCTTCTGCGCCAGATCAGCTCGCAGACCGCTGAGCTGGTTGATGACGTCGGACTCGATATCGCGGGCCTTGTTGGCTTCGACAATGGCCTGCTTGTGGAAGTCGCGTAGGATGCGGTTGGCGTCGTTGAGGCCGCCCTCGGTCATCAGCGCAGCCGGCGCATTGGTGTTGTTGATGACGTTGGAGACCTTGAGCAGGCTCTTTGCGCGGTGCTCGTACGAGGAAGACACCTCGCGGAAGTAGGTGATGAGGTCCTTGAGGAACTTGCGCCAAGCTGTCACATGTCAGTCGCATGTATGTGTGCCGTCACGTGGGAGGTCTCACTCTGGAAGCGGTCGGCCAGGATCTCCGTGGGCGTGCCCTTGGTTGGCACCGGCGTGTAGAAGACGCTCTCGTCGCGCTCATAGCCGTGCTCCTGGTCGTCGATGGCCACGCCGCGGATGCTGCCAGCGTGCATGCTTCTCCGGCTGCCGCTGCGCTTGACCGAGCTCTTCTTCTTGAGCGTGCCACTGCGCGAGGGCGTAGAGCCTTGGTTCAGCGTGGTGGAGGCGCGCGAGGCTCGGGACGCTGAGCGCTGGGGGATGGCAGGCGTGTCTCCGTCGAGCACCGAAGAGCCCCGGGTGCGTGCGTCGAACGACTCCTCAAATCTGCCCCTCCGCTCTTCCGGTGCGCTAGAGCCATACTGGGTGTTTGCATAGTCGTTCACGCCAACGTTGAGCTGTGAAGAGGAACCGTAGCCTTTGCTGAGGTGCGAGGGGTCGTCCACGTGAGGCACGTAGGATGGTGTCGCCATGGTAGAGTGGTGGCTTACTACCTGTTATTAAGCTGAAGCAGCTGCTCCGGGAGGTCCCTGGCGTATATATGAGTGAGATTCGTCGTCGGACCGAACACGAAGTTGTGTGCACCGACGCGGTTGTAACTTGTGGCTGTCTATGACGTAGAGAAACAAGGGTTTTGAGGCGCAGTCGTCGATTGTCAAGCCCCAAAAGAGATGGCGCCGTAGATCCTCACTTACAGATGTGGTGTCTCCTTTTCGGCACTTCCAGATAACTTTTTCGAGCGTGTTTTGTCGTCGCAACGGAGCGTGCAGTGCGCCACACGACGCTTTTGTTACTTCCAGCCTCGACTATTGAATGTGACGTATGCATGGCATGCTCTTACCTTGGCCTTCACACCTCGCAAAGAACACCAACCAAGCACGATCGTCATTGCGCATTATTGGTCTCTGACCGTCGTGCCTAGCCTCCGTTGCACCGCTATTACGCCTTAGCCTATGACATTTTGTGCCTGATGTTCCGACCTTTCCACTCTGTCACAATTCGTTGCACAAGTGGTCTTTGTATAATCGTCACATGCCATTTCGTGTCTCCACTACACAGGTACTGTATCAGCCACACCGAGCACCATGCCTCAAATTTAGAAAGCTGGAGTTCCTCGAACATTGATGCCTCGCTCAAGAATTCTTACCCAAGACTCGCTAGTCCAAACACGTGGAGTGAGTGGGGACAAATGGTGATCAGCCGGACATCCCGGAAGCACGCTTGCATTGCAGCTTGGATAAATCCTTGCGCCAATCACTTCAGTCACTTCATGGCAACATGCCAAAATCCTGTTCGGAGCATTCGTGATGCCAGCTTCCGAGACACTGATCGTACCTTGGAGCCTTCGTTCTGGCGGCTTGAGCAGAGATGATTCATGGCAAGCTTGCTGACTACGTGCAGATAGACATGGCCTCGATCTCTGTCGGACCACGCCTTGGATAAGGATCGTGTGGTCGATTGATGTCACCTTCAACCAGCATAATGGTACACCATACCACTACTCCAGTCGGCGGTGACAACACCGAGGCAGAGAGGACTCGACTACGTCTTGGCAATATATGCCGAGTCCGTTGTTCAGCAGTCGCAATGGGCTGTTTGTTTTGGATGTATAAGCAAAGGACAGTTCTACATGCGAGCCTCAACGAATACTTTGTCTAATTGGCTGACAACCTTCATGGCCGGACACACGTTGAGGTATACGAGGATTTATCTCGCGCCGATGATGTCAAGAACAGCTACCTCTCGCTGTATCATCGTCGAGTCTTGCGACACATATGTGAGTCCTTTGAACTCGATTTCACGATGCCTTGGCCGAATCAGATTTCGAGGTCACCAGAAAGAACTTGGCCAGCATGGTAGAAAAGAAAGTCCTGTAGCCATGGAAGTAAGAACCCTCGATAACAGGAAGGCATCACAATTTTAGACGCAGGATGAGTACATACAGCGATCATGGAAGTGGAGTTGGAGTGAAAAGTACACCTACCCTTGCGGTGAAGGGGTGATTTCCATAAACCTTCCTTTCACTTGCCGTGACAATTTTGCTAGGCGCTTCTGACCCAATTGCGCAAAGTCTCATCATCACCTCACTTTTTATCCTCACTTTTTATCCTTACTTTTTATCCTCACTTTTTATCCTCACCTCAATCCTCCCCTCAACTTTCACGATGGCCTGCTATCGACCCGTATACCCCACCGCTACTCACGCGCCCGATTGCCGCCCCACCACTCGTCCCCGTTCCCCAGTGCGACGCAGCCATAATTCATTGCCTGTGGAGATCGGCGGCGCAGACTCTCCCTGGACCTTCAACCCCGGCACTGGCGACGTGCTGCTCAGCGGCCGCATAATCTCGACTTGGGAGCGCAATCTAGCGGTACTAGCGACGAGGTATCCAGCCAAGTACAGCCAGGGCGGGTCGTATTACGAGTCCTTTGATAAGAAAGATCACGAGCTTTTACTGGTAGTAAAAAAGCATCCGCTCGACCTGAGTGAAGTGAACCACTCGCCAGAGTCGCGAGTACGTCCAGCTCAAGCTAAAGTACAGGCAACAGCTCCTGTTCCATCAACGCCTCCCACAGACTCAACAGCCTCTACATCTGACACACAACCTTCCGCAATGGCGCCCACGGCCACAACCAAGACCACGCCAACGCAGAACAAGAGCAAACCACTGCCGCAAATCCCACAGGACCGCAGTCCTTGGTCTTACGATCCGGGGACTGGCGGCATTCTTGTAGCTGGTGAGCCGCTCACTGGCTTCGAGCGCATCATCGTCATCCAGGTCAGCCGCTATCCGAACGTCTGCAAAGACTATGGCAGCTTCGTGCGCGAGGGCGAAAAGCCGCTGTCAAACTGGGAGCGCCAGCTTGTCAATGCGGCGCGCAAGTTTCCAGTCAACCTGAAGCCCATCGCCGACTGGTACCCCGACTTCGTCACTCCAGCAAACCAGGCACAAACTCAACCTCAATCTCGACCAGCCCCAAACCCTGCGCAACGTGCCCGTGAACTCTCCGCCAACGACGCCGCTCCCTCCAGCCGTACCTCGTCCTCCAAAGCCTTCTGGGACAAATCCACACACCGCAACCTCCGCACAATCCCACTCTCATCAGGCCCCTACAATCGTTCTCACGAGGACTTCCGCTCAACAAAGAAGCGCATCCTCTCCAACGCTCACGCCTACTACGCGCGTTGCTTCCCTAAAGCCGAGCGCTACGATTAAATTACGTCCAGCACCACGCCGACCAACAGCTTGACGTCAGTGCAGTGGCGCGCCGCGCTCATCGTGTATCCTGATCCAGACCGTCGGGACTGGAAGTTGTTGTACAAGAGCAATGCGTGTCACATGGTGGAGGATGCGGCATTTGAAGTCAAGCGTCGCGTTGAGGAAGATATGAGCGGAGTGCTTGACACGATGGAAGAAAGCGCCATTTGGGTTGATGGGGACGCTGGAAAGAGCGGAGAGAAGAAGGATGGCAATGATGGCATGGAGGGCGTTGAAGTCACGCAGCCTGTTGTCACTAAGTCTGCTGAAGTCGAGAGGACGATTGTATGACAGCAGAAGCAGAGCGAGAGCATGGATGGCGTGGAAGCCACTCAGACCACAATCACTGCTTCCATCAACACAGGCAAAGGCAAAGCCCTAGTCCTGCCCCACGACACTGTAGTCTCTACTCCTACCACCACTCTCGATAAAGACAAATCCATAGCCCTTTCCCTCCCAGACGACACAGCCATCACCCTCTCCTCGCCAACTGCTCTCGAAACGGGCAAATCCAAAGCCCTTACCATCACCCCCACCGCCTCCCCCAATCCAGGTAGCGTCGACAACTTCCTTCTCGACAACAGCATCACCGGCGCGCACGACCTCTCTGTGTCTAGTCCGGGCAACGACGAAGCCGCTCTCCAGCTCGCAACCGAAGAGACGGCTGCTAAGAACAAGAAGCGCAAGAGCACTGCTACTGATGTCGAGGGTGAAGATTGGCGCAAGAAGGCGTATAAGACGGAAATGGGAGAGAAGATCATGGTTGGCGATGCTGAGCTTGCGGAGTTGTTTGGCGAGGAGGATGCAGCTGCTTATCAGAGCATTTTTGGCAGCAAGTCATAGGTGGTGACGGGTTAGAGTGCTAGAGCTTGTTGGCCTTGTTGTGGATCTTGAGTCTGAGTTGACAAGATAAACTATCTTATTTTCACGGATAGATAGTATCACAATATAATGCACTCCATGAAAGAACAACAAGCCCACATCAAACACAACAGTGAACTCCATTCAACACTCATGCCAACTCCACCGACACCCCCTCGCCCCATCTAACAAGTCATAACCGCCGGTCCGGGAATAACATACGGACTCCCATTCCCCTTCGGATTCCCCTGCCCATCATAAATACTCACCAAAATCCCCGGATCCGCCTGCCCATACGCCCCCGGAAAACTAACCGTATCCCCCATCTTACTCCCACTGCCACTAACGCTGATCTGCGCGCAGCCCATGTAGAACTGCACGCCCATGCTCTTGCTCGCGCTATGAAGTGCGATGATTTCCGCGCGCAGGAGATACTGGCCCGGTGCGATGCAGCTGGGCATCGTGAAATCGACCCATCCGCCGTTGGCAATCATGCGGTCGACGCCCCAGGAGCCGGAGGAATCGAGTCCGTCTTCGAAGACTTTGAACCATTTTTGGTTGGAGGGGGATGCGCTAGCTGCGTTGTCGACTTTTGCCCTGTTGCGACATCAGCACCGGTCGCACACTTTGCGAGAGAGAAGGACAGAGGAGGGTAAGGGGACGAGTGGCTTACATGTAGAAAATAGTTGGGCCCTTGTGCGACTTTGCGATAGGATGGTCAGCGTCGTTGGACGACTGTGCGCCGCCAATAATGTGGCCCCAGTTCATGCCCACTTTGTCGCCGGCTTTGACGACGATGACTTGGCTGGAAACGGGGGACTGAAAGCCGGATTTGCATGCGAGATTACTGTCGGTTACGCTGTAGACTGCGCAGTGTCAGGAGATGATGTGCTGGATGGGAGTGATGGAACTGACTTGGGTTGTTGGATGTCGCGACGCGAACGCCATTGGAAAGGCCGAAGTCTTGTCCGTTGACTCTTTGGTCTCGTTAGTGGTGTGTAGAGATGGTGTCTTGGATATGTGGTGGTGTTGGACGGACCTGACGCGCTGGGCGATGGTGTGGCCTGAAGACAGGGCTGGCAGAGCAGCTACCACTGCTGCGATGATGAACTTCATGGTGGGAGACGGACTAAACGGTAGTTCTAGGTATAAAAGAAGTCGATACCGTGAAGCGAGAGATCTGGTGCCGGTGCGGATAAGGCGCACTTAGCTACGATGAGCCAACTCTTATATGCGCCTTTCCCTACCCAGTTTACCTACCCTCACATGTATTGCTACCATGATCAGGTGCCGTGACGATCGCTCGTTACGAGCCGCACGCGACTCTCGATTCACTATACTGATACCATATTGCCGTTACAGTCAAACATGCCCACGACCTTGGCATGCACCCCAGCTTTTTCTCGTATGGCGGACGGAGAATGCACATGCAGGCGCCCTCCAGTCAATACAACATGGCCCATGTCTTGTCAAGTCGAAATAAAGCTGAAAAGCTTGTCGTGACTCGGCATCACCACTTTCTAGCGCACAAGCAATTAAGCTGCGGGTGTGGTGGCATAACCGGTTAATATGGAGCGGCGAAGCAACTCCCGAACCCAGCGTCGCGAGGACCGGTTCGTGGATTGCATTCCTTGACGCTGCATACTTTACATGATGGGTCGGTAGATGACGTGGTGAGATTGGGTGATGCTGTATGAGAAACATTCGACGATCAGCATTCGTTGGCTTGGGTGCTGATGGCTCGCATGTTCTCAGTGTAAGACTCTCGGGCAGATCGACCCGTGAAACACCTTGCACAGCGTCGGTGTGCTGCACGTGCTTTCTTGGGGAACAAGATACGCACCTTCCGTGGTGAGGTCGCAATCGTCTCCGAGGCACGCTCATCTATATTCACTTTGGAAAGCGACTAAAGAATCATATCTCATGAATTAATCTAAGCTATACTATCTTGAAATGCTGATGTTGATATATACGCTCGAACGCGGCAACAAAACATGCGACACTAAGGTATCTGTTATCACTGAGGATACGCGCTCTCCTCGGCCTTCACGCCTTTCTTCCCACTCCGATCCGTTCCGAACCTCTTGACAGCATCCAAACTCATCTTAGGCGCACTACCACTTCTTGCCTTCTTCTCTTCATCACCTTCGCTCTCACTCTCCTTCTCTTTCTTCTTCTCGACTTGTCGAATCGCTTCCTCCGTCAATTCCTGCCTGTTCATACGCTCCAGTACGTCTTGCTTGCGCGTGCGCTTGTCGCCGAGCCAGATAAGAAGACCGGCCGTGGCATTGCATGTTATAGAGCAAATGAGAATGACAGTAGTGATGGCGAAATGTCGTTCCTTGTAGTAAATGCCCCATGTGCATGCACCAAGAGAAATCTGAAGCATGGAATGGCAATCGAGGAGGACGACGATAGCGATGAGGAGGCGGAGGGGAAAGGCGTGGTGAGTCTCGGTCTCGTGCGGCTTGTAGAAGGAGTGCGATTTGCAGAACTTGGCCTGGTGGTGTTCGAGCTTCTCTTGTTGTTTTGGAGTCAGGACGGTGAACTCCCACTGCTTTTCTGGATCTTCTGGATCGACCACCCGTGGTCCTGAGATTGGCGCATTGGTCGCTGGTAGATCGTTCTTGTTGGTCAGGGGAGGTAGCATATCTTTCTCTCGTCTCTTCCACGTATAGTGATGATAGTGGGCGATGTAGATCATGTGGTAGGTATCAATCGCTCGGAATGGGGCCAGACCGTCTCCAACAATGGCGAAGAGTGCGACCAGAACGCTGTCGATGACGTGGACGACGTAGATTTGCTTTCCGCCAACATTTATCCAGCCGATCAGGAAGAGAACCCATGCTAGACCGAACAAAGTGATGAGAGTGGCGTACAGTGTGACCAAGAAGCCGAGTGCTGGAAAAAAAAACTTCGTTAGCCACGTTCGTAGAATGTATGAAGGCAGGATGTACTCACGTCTCTTCACATACTCTCTGAATCCACGCATAGTACGCTTGAATTTGGACCGTTTCGAATGCAGCATGTGTCTGACGTGATCGTTCACCTCGGCCTTGTCGCGTTTCGACCAGCCTTCCAACGAGGCACCCTCCGGCAGCACAGCATATCTCGAGTCACTCAGCTGTGAGTCGATGGTAGCGACCGTGGCAAAAGTTGCAGTCGTGCCTTCAGTCTCAGTTCTACGAAGTCTGGGTGAGCCACCTTGTTCTTCAAGCTGGGCTGCTCGTGCAGGCGCAAGTATTCTTTCGATTTCTTGGAGACTTTCGGACTCGCTGTTTCGGCGACGGAGGTTGTACGTTGGCCGGCGATTGAGGAAGGGCAAATTCGGGATGAAGAGCGAGTTTTGAAGGTTGGTAAGGGACGTCAAGGTAGCGACCTCAGGATCTGTTCCTGTTAGCTAAAAAACAAAAGACGTGGTAGGATAGCACGCGTACCGATAGTGTCCAGGACGTCGACCATATCCGACGTGTAGTCCATTGAGTAGTTGTCAGACTGCTGCGCAGGCGGAACATGGCCGTCCGACAACTGCTCCTGGTTCTTGTTACCCCAGAACGGCACTCTCGTCTGCACCGCGCTCTTGATCTTGGTCAAGCGACTAGGCTCTCCCCGTGCAGTATCGCGGCTAGAGTCTGACGGGACTTGCTCCAACACATGGTCTTCGTCCAAAGCTGGCAGCGGCGTGCTCAGGCGGTTCGTCGATGGGTTCGCCTGCTGGGCGACCTGGCGCAGGGCATTTGACGAAGGCATGCGTCTGATACCAATACTGGCTTGTCGCACACCCACCGGAGGGCGCCTCTGCTGATATGTTTCCCTGGTAGGCGTGGTGTTGCTTCTCGTCCTTCGCGATGAGGAAGGAAGGCTACGTGATGTTAGCATTCGCACCTTCCAACGAGTGTATTGATGCACTCACCCTGGAAGAGGCTTCGACGCAGAAGAGACATGCTTAGACGGCTTTGGCACTGGCAGGCCCGCGTCGACTGATGACTGTAGTGAAGTGGGAGGCTCGATTGCTGGCTGCCGCGTTGGCACGTCGTCTGGCGCTGCAAAGTCGCGCGCTTGCGTTCCTGGTAAAGGACCAATAAACCCCTCATTCACGCCGTGTGTCGATGAGGTGTCGTGTGGTGCTTGTGAAGCATGGGGAACATGCAGCGCGCCAGATCCCGTCCCTGAAGAAGTGGCTTCAGCGAGCCGATTGCGCGCCGTGCGCGTCTTCACCTTGAACTTGTCCATGAGGCTCAAGGACACGGTAGGGAACGGTGTACAGTCGCAGTTTCCTTGCGATAGACATGTTATATGAGCTGGCTACTTTACTTCTCTATCAGGCCTGGCGGCGGCTGGCTGGGCGTCTGTATTCCCTGGAATGAATTGCTTTCGCTCGGCATATGACGTCGCTACCGTAAACAACACGACCCCTTTCGCGACTCACGACAACGATGCACTTGCGGAGAGTAGTGTGGAGACCATCGCTACACGCTCTAGGCGAGGCCAATACTTACACCCATAGTAAGAAACTACAATACCGTCGCTCGTCAGACAGTGCAGCAACTCTCAGGCGCGTGGCTGTCATCTGCTTTTCACGAGCTCGCAAGGCACAACCATGCAGCGATCCTCCTTTGGTTCGGAAACCGGCTCGTGAGATCCAATCAGCCAAGGACGCCACCTTTTTTTCCAACCCCAAGCGCGACGGTTGTTGCAAACATACCAAGATCGAACGGAACTCAGAAGTCGAATCGATGAACTCTGTGGAAAGAATTTATAAACACTAAAAGCAGGGTCCAAAGATTCATTGCTAGCGGCCGTTCGCTTCCCGAAACCTACCGGTAATCGCGACCTTTGGCGCGTTGCGCTGGTGGTTCCTGGATGTCCCAGGCAACATTCGGTGCTGAGCAGCAGGTTGTCGTCCTTCATGCATCCTGCATTTGAGTGCACACATCGCGTATCCGTTCTCCGAGATCTTAGACGACATCTCCTCTTGACCATCGGCAGTCTTCGCTCCTGTGTAGGAGCATTGAGCTTTACACTTTACATGCATATTGTCGACGGAAGTCACTAAAACTTAGGTTACTGCTGCTATGCAGTCTGTCAGCTCCAGTCCTGCTTCCTCAAAAAGACATATGCCATTCACCGCGGGCTTGCTTACACCCGCGACCTTCTTGTCGAGCGTTCTTCTAAAAGATACAGTGCCAATGTCAGGATGCGTACTTCGTTTCCATCCGCTCAAGCCGAGACATCTGTGGTAGAATGATGGTTCTGAACCATCTTGTGACATGTCGAACCCAAGCGAAGTGTAAGGAGAAGTGTCGAAGTAAAACGCGAGTACGTTCGACCCAATCCAGTTTCAGGGGACCATACTCTAGGACCCTATCCGCTCTGTACAGATACTTGAGCGACGCTTGTGTGAACCAGCACAATGCAAAATTGCGCTATCGCGGGGGCCGTGATTTTCCAAAGACGTAGGGTCGATAGCACTGAGTTATCGCAGGGTTGAATGAGGTCTGCATTCGCATGTATTCCCGAGTTGCCCCGAGATAGAGTGCTTCCAGAACTTGGAAACTATTCAGAGGTGGCAAGAAAACAGTCAAGTCGTCGCGTTACAACACTACGATCAGCATCGCCCCACAAGCCCACCGGAGGCAACGGTGGTACCATCTGGCAAGCGAACGTTGTGATGTTGAACAACAGAGGGGTCATCTCCGCCAAGATCCTGATCTACACAAGCGGATTGACGTTATTGGACGGTTGAGTTACGGGATTGGATTGCCTGGGAGCACGGCTTGACTGAAACCACAAACGAGTAAATCGATGATGCTTTTGGGGGCAGATCATCTCCACCACCCGCCAACGATCTCCGGAAGCGCCAAAATGAAGCAGCGGTACTCCCTTTACAGTCTTCGAAGGCCGGATGTCGATACCAATATGGCAGGTCTCGCGATATGTTATTCAGGTTTAGATAATCAGCTCCGGTGAAGAATGCCAATGTTTTCATATGCTCCACCGTCGGCAAACTAGCTGCAGCGTCTGGATGTTCTCGTAGGTTGGTGCATTAGTAAATTAGTGGGCCGACTGTTTGAACATGTGGATGTCGTAGACGAAGGTCTGTCTGGTCTGCTCGAAGATACCATATAGGTAGCATACCGCAGCCCGTTTCGAAGATCTATCATCGCAGCTACGGAATAGATAGTAGCATGTCCGCTGAAGAAGACATCACCTCGACAACTTGCGGCACCAGCGGTGAGCTTTTCCCTCCACTCGAATGACTCGTGCCATGCATGTAGGTGTAGCAAACCCCGTGTTTGTTCTAGTGCAGATCCAGCTAGCGCGCCCCACTCCGCCGTGCCCAGCTTTTCGATGAGCCTTGGAGTTTGGCCTTCCGCGGTCGGAAACCAAAAGACATCCCGCTCCAAGCCATAAACAGCGCTCGCAGCAGTTCTACAGCTTTATCCAGGCCATGCGGGACACTTCGAAACTTTCGATATGCTTTGTATCATTCTCAAAACATTCCAAGGTTTGCTAAAGCGCAGGGGAAACGACACCACGAACACAAGCCTTCCATCTGGATTCGCTCGTCATCGCTCAAGATGGCTTCTCAACCCCGCCTAACTAATCAAGCACCGATAGCAATCAACGTGCTCCATCTTAAGACCTGTGCGATTGCTTGTTGAAGCAGAAGTCAAGATAATGACCCACTGCCAAGGGCTTGTCTGTGCCGTCTTATCCGCGGGTGAGCACTGTGCCAAGTAACGTGACGAGGAATGGTTGCAACCTATGTCGCCAAGGCCGATGAGTTTTGCAGGCAGCTTGGCAGTAACAAGATGGAGACCATGAGTCGCCCCTCTTCCCACATAAAGAGCCCTTGAACCACGCTCTGCTTTGTCTGACCTCTCGTACTTTCTCAGTCCAAAGCATATCGCTCCTAATCCGATCAATTGCTCATCCAAACTTCAAGCCCTTATCGTTAAATCTCAGCTTGTTCCAGCAACACATCCCCTCGCCTTTTCACTACTTCGCCAATCACGGCGTAAACACGGAGGAGTCTGTCCCAAACCCTGTGCTGAAGTACCCTATGCATAACACATCCAACAACCATTCTACACATTTCGCCCGCGCGGCCGTATCGCGTGGAGCGAGAATAAGGAAAAGAAGAGACGAACATTGAAGAACTCTAACACACGTTTCGACCCAATTCAATATACAAAAGAAGACAAAAGTCGCACACACCAATATGGCGAAGAAAGAAAACACCCTTGAGGGCCATGTCAGTGGACAATCGAACAAACCGATGTCCCTACCCGCCCACAGCCTTACACTTGCCCAAGTTGTAGAGGAGTTGAAGACCGAGACTTGGTCTGGTCTAGACGAGGCAGAGGCTAAGCGCCGCTGTGAAGAATATGGCCCAAATGAACTCGGAGAAGCAGAGAGTGTATCCCCTGTCAAGATCTTGATCGCGCAGGTCGCCAACGCAATGACCCTAGTATTGATCATGGCAATGGCCGTCAGCTTCGGGATTCGCTCATGGATCGAAGGCGGCGTCGTGGCTGCTGTTATCATGCTCAACATTGTCGTACGTCAGGTCACTATGAGGCACAAACGCTTGTTAACGCAGAAATAGGTTGGCTTCTTCCAGGAGTACTCAGCAGAGAAAACGATGGATTCTCTCCGCTCCTTAAGTTCGCCCACCGCCCGAGTGATCCGTGGAGGCCAGCAATTGACTATTCCGTCAATGGAGATCGTTCCCGGCGATGTGATTGAAATCAAAACTGGTGACACACTACCAGCCGACATAAGGTCAGTCCCAACACGCTTCGAATATTTCCCAGGCTCCAATCCCAAACACTCTCGTAGCAGCAAATCATTTTAAAGATCTGAGCAGGCTAGCAGTTCAGCTAACGTTTGCCAGGGTATTCGATGCCGTCAACTTCGAGACTGATGAGGCTTTGTTGACTGGAGAGTCCCTGCCAGTGCGCAAAGCCGAAGACGCGACCTTTCCAGAGAAGACCGGTCCTGGAGATCGCCTCAACGTCGCCTACAGCTCGTCTAATGTGACGAAAGGCCGAGCAAAAGGCATCGTGTTCGCCACGAGTTCCTATACCGAGATCGGTGCTATTGCTGCCCAGCTGCGCGAAACGCAGTCAAAAGTTCGTCCAGTGAAGAGAAAAGCCAACGGAAAGGCGAAACCGCACCGATATCTCGAGGCATACACGCTTACTACCACGGACGCCATTGGTCGATTTTTGGGCCTAAACGTTGGGACTCCCTTGCAAAAGAAGCTGTCTAAGCTAGCAGTCTTGCTTTTCTTCATAGCTGTAGTTTGCGCCATAATCGTGTTGGCCGCGAACAAATTCAGTTCTCGACAGGAGGTTATCATCTATGCAGTTGCGACTGGCTTGTCTATGATCCCAGCCTCCCTGGTGGTTGTACTCACGATCACGATGGCTGCTGGAACGAAATCGATGGTGCGTAGAAAGTGAGTATGCCCCTGATTTCTCTGTGATACATACTCATTGCCTATAGTGTCATTGTGAGAAACCTCAAATCGTTGGAGGCGCTTGGTGGAGTAACCGACATTTGCTCCGACAAGACCGGTACTTTGACGCAAGGAAAGATGATTGCCCGTGGTGCCTGGATGCCAGGCGTCGGAACGTATACGATCGAGGACTCGACTGCCCCACAGGATCCAACTGTCGGTAATGTACGTTTCGGTGCCGATTCTCCGCGGAAAATGGATCTGAAGGCCGGTGGAGATGCTTGCGGCGACGTCGTTGCCGCTGAAAAGCTCAGCTCTCAAGGTCGCGTGAGCCTTCAGGACTTCCTCAACGTTGCCTCCTTGGCCAATCTTGCTGCTGTAAAGAAGAAAGATGACGGTGTATGGGAAGCGCATGGTGACCCAACCGAAATCGCTATCCAGGTCTTTGCCGCTCGATTTGGCCTAGATCGCAATGCTCTCACTACAGGCGATACCGCTGAATGGGCTGATCGCGTGGAGCTTCCATTCGACTCAGACGTCAAGCGTATGTCAGTGATCATGGAACATTCCAGTGGCGACCAGTATGCGTTCACCAAGGGTGCCGTAGAGCGTGTCATTCAGAGCTGCACAACGTACATCCCGGACGAAGGAAAGGATCCAGTCGACATCACGAACTTCCGTGACGAGATTCTGGATAATATGCAGGCTTTGGCTAGTCTCGGTCTTCGTGTGCTGGCTTTGGCTAGCAAAAAGTACAATGGCAAGGCTGAGAAGGGCGGCGAAGTGGACCGTAAGGCTGTCGAATCCGACCTGGTCTTCCGCGGCCTCATCGGTCTCTACGATCCGCCTCGACCCGAATCCGCACCTGCTGTCCGCCAATGTCACGAGGCAGGAATTGAGGTACACATGCTTACGGGAGACCATCCTGAGACCGCTAAAGCCATCGCCATCGAGGTAGGCATTTTGCCTTCTGCTGACCGCATGAAGCGTATTGCCAGCGATGTTGCCAAGTCTCTCGTTATGACTGCTTCGGAGTTCGACGATCTTTCCGACGACCAGATTGATGAGCTGCAAGTCCTACCATTAGTGGTTGCGAGGTGCGCGCCCAGCACCAAGGTTCGCATGATTGAGGCCCTTCATCGCCGAGGACGCTTTTGTGCCATGGTAAGCATTACAGCCGTCTAGGTGACTGGCTCTGCATTGTGCTAACACCAAACTCTAGACTGGTGACGGCGTCAACGACTCCCCTTCGCTGAAGCGTTCTGACGTAGGTATTGCCATGGGACAAGCAGGATCAGATGTGGCCAAGGCAAGTAAACTCGATCATATGACATTTCCCATTATTAACGAACTCGCAGGAGGCCTCAGATATCGTCTTGACTGATGATAACTTCGCATCGATCCTTGCTGCCATAGAGGAAGGTCGTCGTATCTTCGACAACATCCAAAAGTTTGTGCTTCACGTCCTCGCCGAGAATGTCGCGCAAGCTGGTACCCTTCTCGTCGGACTGGCTTTCAAAGACAGTACTGGACTATCGGTATTTCCTCTCGCCCCGGTACAAGTTGTCTGGATTATCATGGCTACAAGTGGACTCCCAGATATGGGCTTAGGATTCGAAAGGGCCGTACCTGACATCCTGCAACGTCCACCGCAGTCGCTCAAGGTCGGAATCTTCACCATGGAATTCCTCGTCGATATGATCGTCTACGGTCTCTGGATCACACTACTGTGTCTTGCCAGCTTCGTGCTGGTTGTCTTTGGCTTCGGTGACGGCGACCTTGGAATCGGTTGCAACGAGACATACAGCGAGTCTTGCGAACTGGTTTTCCGTGCGCGCGCTACAACATTCGCATGTCTAACTTGGTTCGCCCTCTTCCTGGCCTGGGAGATGATTGATAGACGTCGGTCTTTCTTCCGCATGCAGCCAGGATCGAAGCGCTACTTCACTCAATGGGCCATCGATGTTTGGCGCAACCAGTTCCTATTTTGGGCTGTTATGGCTGGCTTCATTACTCTCTTCCCGCTCATCTACATCCCTGTACTCAACACTGTTGTGTTCAAGCATGCGCCGATCGATTGGGAATGGGGCATCGTGTTTGTTGCCGCCGGACTCTTCTTTGCAGGTGTCGAATTCTGGAAATGGACCAAGAGGATCTATTACCGCCGCCAGGCACGAAAGCAAACCGGCAAAGTCGACAAGAACATGGACATTGAGGATCGAATTTTCGGCCGCTACTACTCAACCGAGACGCAGACCGAGAATGAGAAAGCGTGAAGCGCGAATGCGGCTGGACATTTTCCAGGACGCCATAGCCAAAATACAATGTCTTCGTCAATGTAATGGCGAGAAGGGTGGAGGAAGGTGATGAAATGGTGTCACGTAGGCGACCTTTAGGGCTCGTAGTCGAGTTGGATGTTCAGCACATCCCAATTAGATAGATGCTGTGACTATGCAACATTAGTCGCATCCAAAAGCAATTTGATTTAGTCGCTCATTGTCTTACAATCGTTCAGCGATCATGAGAAAGGCGTATTACGTATCCTATTAGTTGTTCACGGGCCTGGTGTCGTGGCTTGTGCATGTCGCAATTCAGGTAACGATTCTCTCCGGATATGGGCACGGTTGCTAACCATGTTGACCTATAATTCATGATGTCGTCTTCCCGAAGCATTTCGCAAATAGAAGGAGAAGGTACACCAAACACACGGACAAGCAAGATTTATTCTAGCCTGCGGATCTCTCTAAGTCCTGCAATCTCGCTAGCTCCAGAAGTAACCTATAGGTATATATAGTTATATCAATCTCTCGCAAAGCTTGAGAATGCCAATTCCGACCCAGCCCTGCAATTTCCTTGGCTATACGTTTCCCAGTGTCGCTTGATGTGAGGTAGGAGACCAACTCAGGGACCTCGTCCAGACTTTGACTGATCGGTATGTAATGCGCCCATGGGACAAGACGGTCATCGTGCCATTCTCGGAGGAGGGTCTGCTTCAAAGGAACCGACTTCGATGCCAGCAGCTGGTAATAACGGCCGCTAATGCCGTTGCCGTCCATATCAAACGCCAATTTTGATCGGAATGCTGAATGCCTATCCGCCCACGGCTTGATGTTGAAATGTGCCCTTTGATCTCTGCAGTCCCTTGCGTCGCACTGGAAAATTCTGGTGAAAGCGACATCGAATAGTCTGCTGTTCAGAAAATGCGACGCAACGCGGGTGACCACACCTTCTATCTCGCGCAGGTACACGTGTCGCTTTGCTCCCAGATTTTGTGCTAGCGACACAAATCTTTGTCGGTGAAAATATCGCCATTCGTCGTTGGAAGCTTGTCCTCCAGTGGTTGAACCAGTCCAGTAAAGCTTGTTTTGCTTCTTCTCCCACTCTACGTCTTGCGTTTCGTCGTACTGAAAATCTGCTTCAAGATAGGCCGGGCTCGGATATAGCACATCGCCCATGGTTGAGAGCGAACCGGTGGAAAGTACTGGCACCGTCTCTTGTATCATACGGGAAGACGCGGGATGTGCAAGTAGGCCATGCATTGCCTCGTATTCTGGATGACCGCACAAGTCCATAATCGAGGATAGAGCCGTGACGAAAGACAGACCAAATGTTTCGAAGGTGGAGTTCGTTGGAATTGCTTTACGCTGTTCAGAAGGACACTTCCTTGTGAGTGCATCCCAAACAGGCCTTTTTGACTTGTTGTTAGAATTGGAGGAGTCGTCCATGATTGAGGACTGTAGCGGAAACAATACTCTTGGCTCATCTAGGTGATTCACCAGGAATTTGACATCAGGTAGTGCTATCGACAAATTTCCTGTGAGTCTGTTGAACAAAAGACCGATGTGCCGATCGAAAGTGCGGCTGGGGTGGCTACAACGAGTCTGCGCGTTCTGAGCAGAGACGGTGCAGGACCACAGGTCCCAATCTGGCTTGGCCTGAACTTCGGTCATGATATGAAGGACTTCAGCACCACTCAACTTCCAAAATGGTGAGACGGACGTGTAGATGGTGTCGAAGTCGTCAACTATTGCGGAGTGGTGCGACACGGCAAAATTGAACCAGTCTTCGAAGCCGTGGGGTGGTTCTGCACCATATCTACGTCGATACTCATCACAAGCAGCCGCGTAACTCTTCGATTGGTTATGTAGCAGATTGCCGAAGTTGGCTTTGGCATTGTTAAACAAAGTCTCCGCGGGATGCTCGTGAGTGTCCCCGAAACTTTGTTGCGTCCGAAGTTGTGCCTCCTTGATTGCTCGGACGTCCGCCAAGTACGGGACGATCGACGTAAGCAAAAACAGCCAGAGACCCATTCTCGCCTTTGACTGCTTTGGCAGCATGTGGATAGATTGTGCGAGTACAGTACCCGAAGCTAGAACATTGAAGACAGCTTGAGTTTCTGACGACTGCGAGAATGGATCGATGGAGGCGATGAGACTGAACGTTTCCAGTGATGGTGCAATGCACCACGACGTATGTTGCCTCTGACAGATGAATCAGCACGCGCTGCAGACCGTCATTCGTGTAGCTACATACCATGCGAAAGACGAAGAGCCAAGTCACAGCTTTGATTACACCCGACGACAATGCGTGTGTAAACTCGAATCTTGTGAGACCGATCACGGAAGTCCGGACGCATAGAGCGACCGTGAGACTGGCTACAGCCCTCCAGCAAAGACGCTCAAGATCATCCTCGAAGCTTTCAACCACTGGAAACAGTCGCGAGACTGGGGCATCCTTCGGTAGGAGGGCTGAGTAGACGAAAAGCTGGGGTGTAACTGCAAGAATGGATAATGCCGCGCCTAGATGATTCCCTCTGAACACAGCTAGAACAGCGATGAAGGCGCACAACGTGGTACCCCAGAAGAGTGGGGAGAGGAGCCTAGAGCGAGACTTGTTCGATACAGAGAACTCCCATCGACGCCAATTCTGAACGACCAAGAGCAGTGGCGTCAACAGTGGCTTCGAACTGTCAGCCATAAAGTCGAAATACCTAGTTGAGTCCAGGTGTGTAATACTGACCTGAAGTTCAACTATACCATTCTCTGCCTTGTAAACACATACGATAGTAAGACTACCAGCAATCAGCCATAGGACTATCGAAGGAATTCGTCGGACATCGGTGTAGGTAGAGGTGGCTTTGTTGTCAGTGTCTGAACTTGTGTTGACCTTTAGGAAGATCGGAAGTAGAGTCCAGCAGAGTATCTCGGAATACAGCTCAGACTGGCGAGTGAACAAGTGTTGCGCAAAAAGCAAGGACAATAGCGTTGCTCCGGCCAACGTAGAAGCTACCTCAACGTCTGTGAGTTGGGACTTCCACATAGTACCTCATGAGCTTTCACAGGAAGAATTTGGGGAAACAACACACAAGCCTACAAACCAGAGTGTGTCTATCGCTCTGCTGAACGACAGGTACCGTCATCTAAGCCACTCTTGGCCGCCTCTTGGCCCCAGGGTATACTGTGATCCTGTACTGCTAGCATAGCGTTCTGATACGGACAGAGAATTGAGCGAATCACACTGTCGAATTACGTGTTAGCTGCGCTCTAGTCAGGCTTAGTCGTCGATGTTTAGGCCACCCTCCCGGCCGCTAGATGAATCGGTAACGCCGATGGTAGGCATGGAGGTCCACTCTGGTTGGCTCCTTCGTATGTTTCCTATTTGGGATTACAACGCACTTACGTGCGTCGCGAGTCGCCGAATGTCCTTCGGGCGTTCAAGCTTATTCTGATAGCCAAAGGTCAAGAAGAGGAGCCAGAGTAAGCTTCCTCGAATTCTCGTAGTGGGTAACTTGCAAAGCAGAACCTTGATCGTGTCTAGAGTTAGCTTCCACGTCGTAATCTATAATCATACACAAGGGTGCATACCGACTTCAAACGACAGTCTGTACAGTATTGGAGAGAGGATCGTGCGCGGTGTATGACACGCGTAGTGCTTTGAAACAATTGGGACCGATTCTGTGGTCTCATTAGAAAAGATACAGGGTCACGGCGAAATAAGTCCGCTCATCCTTCCTTGTGCCAAGTGATCCCTCGGAAAACATCTTTTCTAGCAGGTGTAGAGATCGCGTGCATTGTCATGTTCGAATGGGCAAAATCAGATCCAAGGCAACCCACTCTGGCCGTGTAGCCGTGTCTCTCCACACACCCCCGAAGATAATGGTGCAGGGAGCCTTAGCACTCGCTGGTGAAGATGTCGCATGCGCTATGGGAACGCGCCACACGTGGTGGAAATCGAAACTCGGTGCTCTTAGCAACGGCAGTGTCGGTCCAGGATCTGTTCAAACTCCAATATAATAGGTCTGGAATAACGATCCAGATATCAAGAATAGGCTGTTGCATCCTGTGCTGCATTGTTCCATGACTTGGTATCATCTGTAACCTTCTTGTCACGGACCACGTCCGCTGGTTTCGTTTCCGAGGACGTCATAATGTCAAGATGAGAGCCAGAAGCTCAGAGCATTCGCATAGTACAAAGGGAATCGCATTGAGGCGGGAGTGGGTTGTGGGATACAATATCAGGAATGACGTTGTTGTTGCAGGTGTCGTGGACGACGTGGTGGATCCTAGAAAGAGTTTATCATCTGTGCTCTGCGGTGAGATTTGGCCGCTAGCTCTGGGATCGCTCGGAAACGGAGCATCGCACTGTGACGGAGACGCCCGACATGACTTGTAAACTGCCAGGGTTGGAAAAAGCTAGGACAACTTCGGTTCCAACACAATGTGGCAACGATGTCGAGAAATTCATTTTTCGAAAGCACCAAAAAGCAGGGCACCTATTGACGAGTCGACCTTACCAGAACGTCCAAATCGTGATCATGTACTAGCGCCACGCTTTACTCTTTGCGGCTCATTGCGCGAGCCTCTTCACAGACGTCGACTACGAAGCCAGCAAAGAGATTCAAGGATTGTTGGATCAACCCACTATTCAAGACTTCCTCTGTTTCATTAGGTGTTGAATTTGGTAGCGCCCAAGGCCACTTCGCGCGAGCACGACGCGCCCCACTAACAGCGAAATGTGTGAGCTAGAATATGATCGGGCTCGAGTAGATAATCACAAGACGCTTTTCGATCATGCTCATGTAATAACTTGAACGTCGAACAGGACACGATGTGCTCGTGTGTTGCAGCATGTTCGTATCCATGCTCACAAGTTTCTACTGTCATCCTCCAACATTTGATTGCGCAGTGCACGTCGTCACATCTTGAACTGGTTTGCTAGGACTTTGCTAAGGCTACAGAGAAGATTTGTTTCGATCCTACGCAGTGAACATTTATAATCGATTCGCCATCGAGTTTACATGTTGAAATTGAAGTAAAGCACCTTGTACTCTCCATTCTTGAGGCCAAATAATAACGCTAAGCAGATCCTCTCCCTCAGAACTCCATTACCACGCTCCAGCGCTTCATCTTCTACCCACGCGTCGCAGGCCACGCAAAGTTACCCACGGTCCCAGTCTGTAGAGCCTCATTGCTCGGCGGCACGATTGGCTGCCGACTTGCATGCCACTTGCCCTCGTCCGCCTTGTCTTTAGGCGACAGGTCCTTGGCACGAAGAGTGCTGTTCGCGTACTTGCTCAAGCGGCCACCTTGACGGTACGATGGGCGGTCAGGGAGTGTAGGGGTATTGCTAGTGGCGGTGCCAAGGACACTTTGCTGTGTCGGGCCGGGAAGGGAGGTCGGAGCTTGAGCGGGAGGCGGCGGTGGAAACGGCGTAGATGCTTGCGATAGTGTCCAAACGTCGAGGAAGAGCATGGGCGCCAGCGTCGAGTGCTCAGCTGGGTGAGATGGGTAGGAGGGCGGTAGAACTGGCGTCGGCGCAGCCTGCGTCTTTTCCTCCAGCAACTTAGCGGCCGTCAAGCGGCGATCTTGACGCTCCCGAATGTTGTTCAGCGTCATGAGCATCCAATACCCATCGCCAGTGCGACTGAACTTCCAGGCAACACCATAATCCTCCACTGAAAGCGGCTCTGCTGCGCCGGCGACGACTAGCTCCTCCTTCTTCTTGAGCGCAGCGATCGCGCGTGCCGCCACGATGGGGTCCTGGAGAACCTCCGCCGTCATGGCTAGCTTGATGATGTCGCTCCAGGAGTGATCCTTCGCGAACGACTCGGTCCGGTCCAACGTGATGTATGTGTTGAGCATCGCGTGGTCGAGGGTCGGGAGACGAAGATGACGGTCTGGTGGCGGTACGCGGGCGATGTTTGTGAGAATGAGGGAGCTGTGGCGGATGCTGGTGGTAGGGAGATGGTAGATGACTTTCCCTGGACCAAGGACGAGGAGGATGCGATCTGTGTAGTAGCCCATGGCGTCTTCGTGGGATACGATCTCCCACTCGGCGTTGGTTGCCTCGTTCGCCCGGCTGTTGGAGTCAGAGTTGGACATGCTGAACATCTTTGTTTGACCGGTAGACCGTCAGTTGATAAGTGACGATGTTGCTTCTGACGTTTGCGGGTGACGGTTGACAGTTGACGTAGATGTGAAGGGTAGTTCGCTGGTGGGTGGTGAGGTAGAGAGGGGCGGAGAAAGGGTAAGAAGGGCGAGTGATGAGATATAGGAAAATGAGCGCGGTGACAGGAGAACTAGAACTAGCTCCACACGCGCATTGTCAGTATACTATAGGGTGAGTTCTTACCATCAAGACCGCGCTAAGGGCATGTAACAACAGTCAAGTGAATCTTGCCGTAGATAGGCATTCAGGACGCGAGTCCCAATCAGCTTCCACAATCTTCTCGCACCCCTTGCTTGCTTGTCTCACTAGTGGTCGGGAGGCGCTTGTCTCATCGGCAAATCGTAGGGCTGACGACCTCACTTTCTTGGACAGACACCAAGCATGCATCGGATGGATCGAGTGGATGGCAGTAGATACGCCGCAGTAATCGATGGTTAGGAAAGCAAAGTCGCCATTGTGCTTGTAATCAATGTATTCGCTATCCGCGCCGGCAGTATTGAAGGCTGTGCACGGTTCCAGGGCGCCCTGTCCTTATATACATATGTTTCTGAAAGACTTGTCGATCCTCGTGTGCGACATCTCTACTTCGTCTCGTGCTCGGGGGTAATGGCAAATGTTGGTCGAACAAACCTGTAAGCAGTCATTAGCTTGCTCTTCGCGCTCGAAACAACCGTTCATCACGTACCTGTCGCTGTTGTAGACCCTGGTCTCCGAGCCAAGCAGCTCCTTCTCCCTCGCCTTGTCCGCTAAATATCTCCGCACTTGATCTCGATCTTCTTCGGCCTGCAGCGCAGGAATAAGGTGTATCCGCGCCCACATCTTCTCGCGCGCGAGTTCGCTATGTTCTGTCAGCACTATTGGCCCCCCTCGCTTCCAAGCCATAGACTGTATCCATAGGGACTACACTTACTTGTGCTCCCTGATGCCTTGTCCCACCCTCCAGAAACCATATGTCATCAACACGCCCGTTCCGATCAAGTACACGGCGGGTCGGAAGCCGCGTGCGGGCAAGTTGCGCTTGTATTGTACGGGGGCGTAGCCGCCCGACGGCGGCATATCCTGAGGCATGTTGGGCGGTTGTTCTCGTGGGTCAATGGGCGATCGAAGGGTGTCGTCGATGCGGAGACACGAGGTGAGGCTCGGAGGAGCAGCGACGACTGGGGTGTATTTGCTTGGCACGCTAGTCGTCGCATAATTTGTCGACGCTGAGTGGACGACTTTTTCAACGTCACCAGCATCTTCTGGAAAAACTCCTTTTCAAAAGTCATGGATACCGACGAGCGACCAACGAAGATGCGGAAGTTCGAGCAGCAGGAAGATCACGATACCGTTCTGGATGATGTCGTCACCATAACGCGCACCGATCAGTTACCATTCAGCACTGAAAATGACAAAGAGATGGCAGCAGATGCTGAAACCACCGAAGTCGCCACAGAGGAGCCCAAGATGTCGAAAAATCAACTCAAGAAAAAGAGGCGGCTTGATCAATGGGAAGCAGGACGTGAGGACCGCAAGGTGAAGCGGAAAGAAAAAGCCAAGGAACGGAAAGAGCGCAGGCGCGAGGCATGGAAGGAGCAGAACACGGACAAGAACGGACATGTCCCGAAAATGCCACCCGCGCGACTTCCAAGGCATTCTGCAGGCAGGGGAACGCAAGTACCAATCACCATCATCTTCGACTGCGATTTCGAGGACTTGATGTACGATCACGAACTCAAGAGCCTGGGCTTGCAAATTACACGATGCTACAGCGACAACCGCAAATCACAGTATAAAGCGCATCTTGCACTCAGCAGTTTTGGCGGCAAGATGAAAGAGCGCTTCAACGGCATTCTAGACAAGCAGTATCTAAGCTGGAAAGGCTTTCGATTCTTCGAGGAGGACTTTGTAGATGTGGCTGAGAAGTCGAAAGAGTGGATGACTGGTCCAGAAGGCGGACAGGCTGCTGGTGCGCTGGTGCAAGTTAAGGAGGAAGATGACGACTCGAGAAATGGCGCACAAGCTTCACTGGAATCAGACGATCATCAACAGATCAAGGAAGAGCCGACGACAGAGGATGTGTCAGAAGAAGGCGAGATCATCTACCTATCATCCGAGTCTGACAACGTCCTCACACACCTCAAACCCAACGGCACCTACATCATTGGAGGCCTGGTAGACAAGAACCGGCACAAGGGCATATGTCATAGGCGCGCTGTCACCCGTGGCATCAAAACAGCAAAGTTGCCCATCAAAGAGTATCTGGAGATGCGCGACCGGCAAGTCTTGGTCACAAACCACGTGCTCGAGATCTTGCTGAAGTGGATGGAGTTCGGCGACTGGGGCAAGGCTTTCATGGAGGTGATGCCAAAGAGGAAGGGCGGGAGGTTACGAGAAGATGGCGGCGAAGACGAGGCTGATGAGGATGGAGGTAGCGAAGGTAGGGAGCAGCAAGATGAAAAGGGCAAGGAAGATGCGGCTCACGAGGCTGTAGAGGAGGATGGCGGTGGCGCGGAGCAACCAGAGACTGAGGTCATTGAAACTACGAAGGGACTGCCTGTGGACGAGACTGATGCCGATGACTGAGCCCAGACGGCAAACTGGTCATTTTATCTCGCAGATGCTACAATTCGGGCTGCTGCTAGAGCCGTCACCTGGTATCTGGCTATCGAGCAAGTAGCCTAGCGGTAGATAAGCTTTCCACTAGCGTACCGCTACGGGTAAGGCTGTGAAGCTATACCCATGCACTTGAATAATAAAAAGCAACTCTCTGAGCTTGAAGTCGTCCTTGGGCCATTTTCGCACAGAGTGAACACTGAGGAAGCCGAAGAGTGACAGCTTTACCGGCCATCGGAATGCGGACCTCGTCGGGCTTGGCAGCTTAACGTTATTGTTTTCCCACACGTGTCAGCCCAACGTCACAGCTCTCCACACGCAACACCTGGCTCGCGACAATCCCTCCACACAAAGCATGCCTCAAGACCCACAATTAATCTAGCCGCATAACTATTCCCTAACACCATCCCTCGATGCCGACAACAACAGACCCCACGCGATCCTCCCACTCACCCTCCTCCCCACCATCCCGCTCCACACCGAACCGCTCATCCTCATACTTCACCTACCCCATAACATACGCCGTGTCTGGTGTCTTACGGCGCCTGAACGCCGACGACAGCCCTCAAGCAGGCAACGCGCAAACCATGGCAAACGCCGCGCGCAGCAATGGCAACACTTTCCAGTCCCAACTCAAATCGACGGCTTCCTCCCTTTCGCAGTCTTTCGCCGGCTTCGCGTCCAACTCCTCTGGCTCAGATATGCACAATGCATTCCAATCGCCGCGCCGAACTGCGAGTCCGTTCCAACCACCGCCGCTCACACCCTTGACCCTCAAAGGCTGGGGCCACAGCACAAAAGACAGCAGCAAACTTCTGAGCAGATCCCTAGCAGAAGAAATACGGCTGCTCCTCCCCGCAAGAACACAACTCGTGGACGAGTGGCGCCTGGGATACAGCCTGGAAGAACACGGCTCTAGCCTTGCAACCCTCTACCAGCGTAGTGGAGAATACAGCAATGAACGCGGCGGTTTTGTCCTAGTCGTACGCGACGGAACCGGCGGCGTCTTTGGCGCATACCTCTCGCACCACCCACATATCGACGAGCGATTCTTCGGCACAGGAGAATGCTTCCTCTGGCGCGCGCACATCCTCAGCGCCATACCCGATCTCGCGAATCTGCCGCCCCCACCATCCGCCGATACCACGCACGCGACGCGCATGACGACGATTGCGACGCACAAGGCGAAGTCCAGAGATGTGTTGAGTCCGCCGACGTCGGGACATGCGAGTAGGAGTGGCACGAGCACACCGGATCGGATGCGGTTCCAGGCTTTTTTGTATACTGGGTTGAATGATTTTGAGATTTATTGCCAGAAGGGGTTTCTGAGTATTGGGGGAGGGTAAGTCTTCATGACATGGTGTGATGATTTACATATGGGCTGACATAATGTAGTGACGGTCATTACGGTCTTTGGCTTGACGACAATCTCGAGAACGGCGTTTCGGAAAAGTGTCCTACTTTTGGGAATGAGCCCCTCAGCGATGAGGGCAAGAAGTTTGAGGTTTTAGGCATTGAACTGTGGTATATTGGCTCGTGAGATACGTATACCCTCATCATCAGTGACAGCAGATCAGCCGGTACACGTATCGATGATAGAAAAAGAGATGGATTGTGAACGAACACGTGCGGCATGACAATTCATGGGGGTGATTGATACCAGCTGAATCGTACGAAACAGCGCGTGGCTTGCACCCACAGCTTCGTATTTTGAGCAATTTTTCTCACTGTAAACTCCTCAACGCATCTCTCTACTTCTCACTCGCGACAACCGCTCATTTCAGTAAAGCGTGTACTATCCACCGCGGGTTGTTATTGGATTACCCTTGGCTGTACACAAGTTAGAATCAGAGGGCCTCTAGGTCTATTCAGCGTCGAAGCTTCTACAAACTACGAGCCACCTGTCGACATCCACCTCGAGCGGACATGCCAGTCGTCAAAACCAAGAACGCAGCGGCGAAGTACGTCACTGTTGGGTATGTGTCTCGTAATATCGTTAGAGAGCAGTCGCTGATTTATTACAGTCTAGGTCGTCGAGCCACTCGATTCAAAGTTCCAGACTGCGATCGCCACTACATGGTGCATGAGGACCTTCTTTGCGCCAATTCGGGGCTGTTCAAGGCCCGTCTCCAGAAGAAAAGGAAAGCAGTGAGCGGCGACTGCCCTATATGCCACGAGGACCTCAGCCCAGAAGCTGGCGACATCACCTTTTGCCGAGCGGCATGTGGCCAGAACCTTCACGAGAAGTGCATGGAGGACTGGAACAGCTCACGCGCCGGTGCTACGACCTGTCCTATGTGCCGAACAGCGTGGTCCGAGGTTCCTGAAACCATGACGTTTCTGGGAGAGAGGTTGGATCAAAACGCCCTCCAGGTATATATCGACTGGCTCTATCGTGGCAATCTACGACTCGGAGAAGGCCATGGTTGCTACACCACCTCCAATGACGTTCTTTTGTTACAAGCCATGGATGTCGCCGAAGTCCTGGTAGACAAGGGCTTCCAACACGCCCTCGTCGCGTATCATGTCACCGGCCTAATGAGCGGAGAGGATGCCGGCTTTCGTTCAGAAGGCATTACAGAGACATACGAATGTGTAGGCATCGACACTCAGGGTTACATTGTCGATAGTAGTTTGGCTACCGACTGCGTCGATTGGTTGGACAAGGTCGACATGGATCAGTTGCCTGCAGAGTTTGTGCAGCGTTTGTGCCGTGCTTCTTTGCGCGCGGGCAACGAAGTTCGCAATGTTGCGTGGCTCTTAAGCAAATATACTGAAGGGGAGTACGAGCTCAAGCCTTAGGCTGGTGAGGGTATTGACTGTCGGACTCGGACTTGCTGTACTAGTCACGATGGAACATACGGGCGGGTTCATCAGAGGTGCGGTCAATTCCTTAAGGTACATCTGATACAGCAGTATCAAGTTGATGTCGGCTCCCTAGCGTACCCATATTCGATACCCTACCCCATCTCCAAACGTCATACAGATACCTTACACAGATTGCTTCTCCATATCTTTCGAGCCTGATTAGCCACAATCAAGCATCATTCCATTTCGATATCAGCTACCTCAAATGGCCTCTTGCTGTAAATCGCCAAAAAGAGGGACGCTCGAAGTCTTAGTCACGTCGTCTCTCACTTCGTAGCAAGCAGCTTTACTAGCGCAACATGTCTCTTACCTTGCTCTCACTTGTCTGGCCTGACCGTGTCCTATATCAACCCATGCCTCCCACAGTGTTACTGCCGTCCATCACTCCATACACACTATTAGCATCCCTCGATATGACCATCACGAAAACTCGAGGAGCCATGAAGAAACTCGGTCCAATCAGGTACATCCTCCTCCTCGATTCTTCCTCCCCTTTCATAACGTTAACAACTACCCTACCCACAGTCTCGGCAGCAAAATCGTCCGCTTCGAGTTCCACAACGCCGACCGCCGCTTCACCGTGCACGAGGACCTCATCTGGTACGTAATCTACATGTACGAACTGTATCTGAGACAAACACTGACTTCGTACATCGACTTTCAGCCACACCTCCACCCTCTTCCGCGCCCGCCTGCAAAAGAACCGCAAACCCCTGCTCCCCGCACCCTCCGCCGAAGAATGCTGTGTCTGCGCCGAAGACCTCGACCCCGTCCTCGCTGACATCGCCTTCTGCGCCACATGCGGCCAAAATGTACACGCCGCGTGTATCGAGCAGTGGAAGCGCACCGCCACAACGTGCCCCATGTGTCGCTCAGCGTGGAAGTCCGACGCGCCGTCACGGACCCTTGAGCTGGACGGCAAGCTGGATGTCGAGGCGGTGCAGATCTATCTTGATTGGCTATACACGGGCGCAGTACGGATTCCTGCCAGTGTGTCGCGCGCGACGGACGCGTTCAATGTGCTGGTGCTCAAGTGCTGGGCTGTTGCGGAGAGTTTGGGGGATATAGCGTTTCGGAATGATGTGGTGAGTTTGTTCTTTGAGGAAGCAGATGTGCAATTCTGGAAGGAGTCTGTGGAGTGGGCGTTTGGGGAGGGGAATGCGGATGAGGAGGTTAGGGGGTTTGTGGTTGAGGTGTTTTTGGCGCATGTGGATGTGGGCTGGTTCAAGAATGAGAGTAGGGAGTGGCCGGCGCAGTTCGTGGGAGAGGTCGCGGAGATGATGCTAGGTGTTGTGGAGGGGAGGGAGAAGAGGATGAGATTTGGGGATATTAAGGCGGTGTGGTTGAGGGAGGCGGAGGAGATCGAAGTGGTCAATGGTGGAGTGGAGAAGAAGGATAAGGTTGTGGTGTGTCGGAGCAAAGAGTCTGATCCGCTGGTCGGTCTGCCCAAGGTCAAGAGTAAGAGGAGGGCGGTTGTTGAGAAGCCACGGGTACATGTCATTCCACGGCGCACAGAGAGGGCGAAGGAGACGTCGAAGCAGTCGTCGCAGGGACTTCAGGCTCATGCGGCTGGGTTCTTGGGTAGTGGTCGCTGAACACGCTGGCATTTGGGTTTGGTTCCTTCATTGCACATATCTCTTCATTGCACATATCTCTTCCTTGCATCATCTTAGTTCCTTCTATTTATCATACAAACCTCGGCATTCGATTGTACCCCGCTCATCAAAATCACCTTTCCCACTCTCTGTCACTCTCACCATACTAACACTGAACGTCACGTGCAATGTTTTGTGGGTTAGGTGAGAGAAGCAGACAATACGTTAGCACCACGTACTTAAACTCACATTCTACTTCTTCACTCTACACTCTACCTCTCGACAGCGACGTCGAGCGAGACAGCCTCCATCCCCAATATTCTAAGTCCTCAGCTCCAACATCCAGCATGGCGGAGACACCGCACCATGTGAACGTCGTCAAGAAGCGGTCGATTCAGTGAGTAATTTCTAGCCTGCTAAAATTTAGCGACGAGCTTACAGGACCCCAGGTGCGGCCGAGCCATTACTTGTCTCGAGATCGGCCCCAATGGAACAGTCTTCACTATTCCCACCGACCTTCTGTGCGCCCACTCACCCTTCTTCCGGCAAAAACTGCAGCCTCTGTGAGGGGTGATCGAGGACGACTGCTCTGTCTGTTCCGAAGAGATGCAACATGGAATCAAGGAATTCACCTACTGCAATTCATGGAACACATATTACGGATCTTTCCGCTGCTCACGTTATACCTTCTCGGTATGAAGCTCGAGGATTGAAAGGTTTGCGACGCTGTACTACAGATGATGGTAGAATGCTGCGTCAAAAACAATGACTATCCGTGTCCTGCGCATGTGCAGTATGTCTATACAAAGACATCTAGACCCTGCCGCCTTCGCCGATTTGTGGTCGGGCTCTTCACCCATCTTCAAGACATCGACTGGCTAACAATAGAAGCGTGGGATGGTGACTATCCTATGGTTTTCTTGAGAGACGTCATGTCATCGGTTTGGAAAAAGGCTCCATTGAACGAGGATAGATGCAATGAAGCTTTTTTGAAGGCTGAGCTTTGTGAGGTGGGGGGACAATCGGAGTGAAATAGCGACACGAGACACGCGACACGAGGTTGGAGAACATCTCAAGGAACGTTTGCCGACCGAGAGGTGAGCTCTCGAAGTATTGCCAGCGCTAGCAGTAAGTCAATCTATCCGTTCGAAGAGATTGAACTAACATCCTGAATAGTGGGTTGAGAATTACTAACTGTTCTGGTGGCATCAATGCTGCCGTTCTGCGGTAGTTACGGCGTCCATTGAGTACTCTTTCTCTCCTGGTGGCATGTGGATGGAAGACGTCGACGGTTCTGCGCAGATTACCTCACGGGAATTGCTCGAGCTGCGTTAGGAACATACTTGGACGAAGGCTCTCTTATGCTGCTTGCTTTTTTGCTTCTTCTTTCAATCTTCTTAGGCTCACTTCATATCAGCGTCAACCTCGTTCCCGGAGCAGACCTGGTTCTCCTCAGATATCATATCCGAGGTCCATGCTCACTTTGTATAGGCAAATTCGGGCGTGGTACATGCACCACTTCATGTGCTTGCTGCACTCTCATCTTGTACTTCATGTGCTTGCTACACTCTCTTCTTGTCAAAAATGGTGTCTTGAGGCGGGAATACTATATTTTCAGTTCACTCGGACGATTTTGCTTCACTCGAAGCTTTTCTCAGCACGAGCTTACGAGTGCCAATGTCATCTGGTGTACCTTCGTAGATGATATGAACGGATTCGATCGCAGGGTAGCACACTTCGCCGTCAGTGAAGCGTTCGTTCGAGCGGGCGGACATGGCAGTCAGAACTGATCCTTTCGCCTCATCGTCCATGAGCTTTTCGGCGAGGACAAAGAGTTTGACAATGCGAATGATCGATGAATCCACGTAGCTATATGATGAGTCGCTACTAGAAAAGACTGCTGTGTTAGATGTACTGAGCTACCCTGTTTCGTGGGACACGAAGATCGCGCACAGTGGAGCTCATGGCTGTTGATTGACAAGTGGAAGTCGCAGGGCAGGCGCGACGAAACCCAATACTTTCACCCCACCCCAAGGCGCGAACGACCCCCAAGTCGCGATAGACATGATTCAAAAGATCCTATTCTTGTGCCGGGAGCGACTTTCAATGTATCCACCAGTCCTCCATTTCACTTTTCGCTTCAATGTTCTAAACAATGCACGGGCCACAAGTTAGGATCGCGTGCTATCTGAACTACGCGTCGTAGGGATGAAAGATAAGTTGCGACATGAAATAGCTGTACAAGACGTCAAGATTAAAAGTCGGGTATGTGGAGGCTTCCCACATTATTGCATTTTTTTTAGTGACCTTCCCTCCAGTCGAGAAGCGCAGGCTAAGAGGGCCGGCGAATGGTCAGCACGTCTACTTCAATACATTCTAGGTCGACAGTACTTATGTAGGAAATTCTGAGGTAGAGGTCGAAGGTTGGGAAGAAGAGTCACATGGAGAACGAAAAGAGATATACTATGTCCATTGCAACATGTGGGTATACTAGATAATCAAGAAACGAAGAGGAGAGTTAAAATTTCCCATCCTCATCTCAGCCTTCGCTTGTTCCAACTCCAAAAATCCTTATCCTCGTGCCATAATGCCCTCCCAATATGCTCAACCCTTAACCAAAGTACTTGTCATGCGCATTCTGATCCAGATACAAATCACACTCATGCGGGTGCTGCGCGCAATACTTTGGCATCAACGGCGCGGCCTGCACTCCAATCGCCAACAGATACTCCCTAAAGTTCAAGATACGCTGCGTTAGCTCCGTCGTGCGCTTCTTGCCCTCCGCATTGCGATTACCGGACCACGTCAGTTCCGCAAGTGCGGCTGCACGCGGCCACACTTTCTGGCTGATGATGGTATCGTCAACTTGCTCGGAGAACAAGGGGGCGATGGCACCCTGGACGAGTGCGGCTTGTGTGGAGGTCAGGTTGTAGGTAAAGTCGTAGTCGTAGATGCGCTGCCATGTCTTGTATGGTGCGCACCATGAGCCGCCGATGCCGCCCCAGTTGAAGTTTGCGCCGCCGTCGGTGGCGTTGGGGTTGATGAGGACGTTGTAGCGCGGGTCGTTGGAGACATAACCGCCGTTACCACAGTCGAGGTAGATAAAGTCTGAGGAAGAGACGATGACGCGGTAGCCTTGGGATGTAAGGTTGGAGATGTGGTTGATACCGTTGTTCCAGGCTTGCAGCACGATGTCCTTGGGGACTACGCCGGTCGCTGCAACATCGGCAGAGAGTTTGACGTCTTCCCACATGACGAATGTTTTATTGGCGTGGCTACGGAAGTTCGGGATGGCCTTGTCGACCCAGTACTGGTAGAGGTCGCCCATGCTCTTGCCAGAGTTGAACCAAGCGAGGCCGAGGGAGCTGAAGTTGTTGCAGTTGGCGAAGAGCTCGTCACCGCCAATGTGGAACCAGTCGTCAAAAAAAATGCTAGCGATTTCTTGGTAGACTTTGCCGGTCACTTCGTAAGTCTTGTTGTTCAGAATGTCGAGCTGGCCAGGATTGGGCTGCACAGCAGTGTGCTTGGGCCAATCATCGTTGGACCACCAGCTCTCAGTGCAGGTCAAAATCGATTCGTCAACTTGCTTCCACCCAGAGCTTGCGTGGCCTGGCATATCGATCTCGGGAATGACACGGATGCCGCGAGCAGCCGCGTAGTTGATGATGTCGACAATGGTCTGTTGACAATACATTTCGTTCTCCGAGTATGCATCATCAGTCATGTCTGGATAGGCCTTGATCTCGATTGGCCAGGCTTGATTGTCGACCAAATGCCAGTGTAGGACGTTCAGCTTAGAGATAGACATGCCGTCAAGCTGCTCCCTGAACTTTGCTGGCGAGATGTAGTTGCGACCAGTGTCGATCATGATACCACGGACAGGGAAAAGAGGCTCGTCAACAACAGCAACAGGCTGTTCGATTATCAATTTGCCCGTGCCATCATTGATAACGATCTGCTGTAGGGTAGACATCGCGTGCAGTGCACCATATACGGTCTTGGCCGAGATCTTGATGGTATCAGAACCAGAGACGATGTCCAGGGTGTACGACTCGTTCACACCATGCTGAAGTGCGGCACGTGTGTCCGCGACATCGATCTTGACTGTCTTCAAGGATCCTGTGCAGTTGCCACCTGGAGTCGCATATTGCCGCTTTGACTTCTTCTTGGAGCCCGGAACTGGTGTAGGAAACTGTTGAAATTGTCGGATCGGGGCTTCTATGGCTTGCGGAACCCATTTCAGCTTGTTGACAGTCTCTGTAACGCGGCCGAACGCATCAGAGAGGACTTTGTGATCCGGAGCCTCGAGCTTGAGAGCCCCAACAGAGAAGCAACCGGAGTTGCCCCAGGTGATATTTACAGGCTTGGGTAGCGGGTTTACGTTGACAGCTACAGCATTTGCGGCAAATAGAGCCGAGGCCGTGACCACTGAAGCCAGAATAGAGTTGCGCATCGTATTAGTCGTGTGGCGTTTGGTGAGGGAGCAAGCGTAGAGAGAATTAAAGACTGGGTTGTGGATACTGCAAGCAAGTTTCCGTTATGTTGTTTGAATGACCCGAAGAGCGTGAACAATAAGGCACTTGCTCGCGGCGAGTGCAAACAGGACCACGAAGAGTGACGACTGAAGGAGAGGAGGGGATATTTTAAGTGCTCAGCTCCGACTTCACTGCCCAGCTGGGTGCCCAGCTGGGTAATGAGTGACAGGGTTCACGCTGTGCCCTAGATTCACATCAACCGACTGGTGATCGCAGCCATGCCACAGGGGCCGATTCACTCGGGTGGCCAGAGATAGGTTGGAATTCACTCAACCTTGCTGCATGCCGCCCCAGAGCCTCTCCGCGCTGCAACCACAGAGTCCACTCTCGCCTGCGCCCGCCGCCGTGCTGCAACCTACCCCACTTCCTCGACAACCCATACTCGTGCTTATGCGCGTGAAGTGATGCCACATTCCCCTTCTCTTGCATTATCGTCGAACATGAGAGACAAGCCACCGTAACCTTGGAGCTGACGACCTTCCTCACGCATGTTGGTCGGTGCTTTCTTGGGCACTCCCCTCCATTCGGCTGCAGATCGGCCATCTGCGCTAAAACAAACGGCTGTCACTGTTTCGTGCTACCTTGATCCGCGCGTTGTAACCACCAGGATAGACTTGCATATGGGTGGGCCTCATGATGATAGTCGTCAATCACCCTCTACTCTCCATGACCCCTTGTGTATCGTGGCTCTCAAGAGCCTCGCGTTGAATGTGGTCAAGAATGCGAAATAATCAGGGAAGGGAGGCGCATGATCAGCGCGTGTTCATCGGAGATTTGCTTTGGCGCAGATCCTACCGACTGCCACGGCCGATGTGCAGGTGGAAGGCGCCGCTTAGACTAATCTGCGGGGGACGGCGGGCAGGCGCAAGCCATGGCCCACCACCAGTAAAAGGAGACTACACGGACAGCGACATGTTTCATTCAAGACACAATTATAGCAAAGGCATTTCGCATCTAAGAAGTGTTGCTGAGCCCTCCAACTGCAGGAAGTCAAGGTAGAAACCACGCCTCATTATCAGTTCGAGACTGTGAGCCCAGTGCCCTAGTTGAGGAAGCCCGCGCCCCATCCGTCCGAACTCTGAGATGGTGTTAACCTGCTCGAATAAAGACTTGTGTTTCAGACATTGGGAAGTGACGATATGTAGCTTTGTTTAGTGAGGAGTCGGCCCGCGTATAGCTGCAGATCAGACGTGGTGCATGCCATGCAGGTACGTTTCCATTCAGGTTTCAACAGAAATGGCCCAAACTATGTACACCGCTCTCGTCCAGCCTCACCGCGCCCCCTCAGCTTGAGGTGCATCATGCTCCGTCCCTTCAGTAGCGTTCTGCGCGTGATCCCCACCCTTGATGCTGAGCCAGTCGGGCGCAGGAACACTCAGCAACTTGCAAATGTCTCGCCTGCGATGTCTGAAGTCGTCGTATAGATGCTTCCAGATTTTTCGCTCAGCACAAACATTCACGCGGTCGCCGCCACAATCCGGCTGCATCTCCTGAAGGCCCTCGGTAGGCCACATGATCCACGGCTTGGGGAGCGGCCAGTCGCTGAAATGGACGAGCTTTGCCTCCTTGTACACCTTCTCAGCGTCCCACTTCTCCTTGGAACTGCCCAAGTAGGCCGAGTGATCATGCTTCCTAAACTCGCCCGTAAGCAGAGCATACGGTCTGTGAGGCAGTACAAGCGCGCTTTCCTCGAAGCGTTCGTTTACAAGCTCCATGTCGAATCTGTGCGCGTTGACAAGCATGGCGTTGCCTCCCCCAGCCATGCGGTCTTTGAACTGTGCGAGCTCCTTCTGGTCCGGCTTGAGCACCATGAGCATGGATGTCAGCGGCCACGGCTTGCTATCGGCCCAGTATGCGCGCGGCATTGCCATGGGTGTTGGCGGGAGGAGGAACAGCTCGTCGAGGTGCTGGAGAAGCGTGACGTCGGAATCTAGGGCAATGACGCGGTCGTAGAAGCCAAGCGAAAACGCCATGAATTTGGTGACAGACTTGTCCCATGTCCCTGTCCAATTGTCTGTCACGCTGTTAGTATGCCCTTGCTGGTTGTCTCGAAGTGACAGGTCGAAGGATGGGTCTGCTGTGTGCGACGCTGGATGCGTACCTTTTGTGACACCGCCGACCGACAGCAGCTCAATCGGATGGAGCTTGACTTTGTACTTGTCGCGGGCCAATACGAGCAGTTGACTGTCGCGGTCTTTCGCGTCGGACACTACCGTGTCCCAGTAGGAAGGGTAGAACAGAACGCGATCCGCTTTGCTGCCCAGTCTGGAGAGCGCGTCGGCAAGGAGGACGGCATGGCAGAGCGTCGCGCTGTCGGTCGCGTAGAGGCTGTAGGCATAATTGGACCACTTGACATTGGTGTCGCCGGCTTTCGGGGATGCGCTGCCCGAGGAAGGGTACAGCAGCCAGCAGACGAAGATGAAGCCGGCGATGGAGTAGGCGTAGCGGCGGTTCCAGCGCAGTCCTGGCCGTGCTGGCTCGTTCACGAACCGCGGAAGCTCGTCTGATCGTTTTCGGCGCATCCTGTCGTAGGAGGGTCTGCCACAGGCATTTTGGCGATGGAGCGCGTCAGCAATGCTTTTGGTTCGCACCCTTTAGAGCGCGCGGAGCTTCCGGTGTGACGCGAAGTTCACTTGCCGCAAAAGGGCATGCAGGGGAAACATCACGTGCGGACGAACTTGATTAAATCGTCAAAATGCTGTGCACGGCTTGAATGTCACGCCAAGATTATTTCCTCAAAGTGAAACGTGTGAATTGGGGTATCATTGAAGTCATATCATTCAGCTATGTGCACCCTTTTGCATGTCGTTCCGTCATGATCGTGAAACGGTTCCATGCGCCAGAATCTACTCCTCTGGGATCTCAATCTCTCCCGACTCGATGTCGTACGAGATCGCCTTGGGGCTGCGGCCGTCGACCTGGCAGCCTGTAGAGAATGCGGTGCCGAGAACTTCCTTGACGGTACCCTTCAGGTCCTTTGCCATCGACTTGAAGCGCATAGTGCGCGCAATGTTGATGATCTCATCGAGAGGGACAGACTTGGTGTGCTTGATGTTCTTCTCCTTCTTGCGGTCGCGAGGAGGCTCCTTGAGGGCCTTGATGACGAGCGAGGACGCGGAAGGAACGACGGAGACGGCAGCTTGACGGTTCTGGATGGTCAACTTGACGGTGACGCGGAGACCCTTCCAGTCGCCAGTGGCCTTGGCAATGTCTTCTCCGACCTCTGTGGTGCTGTCAGCGTGTGTAGCGATCGAGGATGCGCGGGCGAACGTACTCTTTGGCGAAAGACCGAGAGGACCGATCTTGGGGGCCAGCGCTGAGGATGCACCGACTTCACCACCGGTTGCGCGGAGGTGGATCACCTTAATCTCATTGGGGTCGATCTTGGGAGCTACACATTTATCAGCCTGGCTGTCGCAGCCGATCAGAAGGATGATACTCACGCATGGCTAGTGTGTGAGGTAGTCAATCGTTTCTGATCTGTGTAGAGAGTGTCGGTGGATGGAGGAGAGTCGAACTTTTTGACGGTTCAAATTGTGAGCCAGTGGTGGGGAAGGCGAGAAGCGAGCAGCTAACCCTATCCAATCTAGCTCCCGCCACCCTTGCTCGCAGCTCAACGGGTGAGTGAGAGAAGCATTGACGATATCCTTATTACAACTTGATTGATGTGGAGTCTTGGTATTAATCTCGAGCTGTGCATTCTTCCCATTTCACTCCGTCTCGAATACAGCGCAGAGAAGCTTAGGGATTGACGACATGTGCATCATTCCCCTGCTGCACTCACACCACCCAAGCTCCAAGCATCAAGCTCAGTGCAATGCTACAAAGACCTGGATATTCGCCCTACAGTTACTCCAACAACGAAGTTCCTGCCATTTCGCTCGTAGCAAGACTTGCCGCATACTCGAAATAGATGTATACACGTTGAACGTAGCCAGGAACATCATCTTCACGCTACTTCAAAGATGCTAGACACAGGCAGTGAGCAATGACAATCTAGCGCCAATAGTCACATGCGAATGTTCACGCTCTTGTTGGCATACTTCATGGACGTGTCTGTGATCAGCATCGATAGACGTGAAGTGGCTCTAATGACAGCACATCTCCATGACACGCCTCGACGTGCTCTTCAACAACGTGCAGTTGAAGGGTAGTACATACCGACTTATATGCTCCCACGACAATGACCTCTCAAGCATCCTCACAAGCCGTTACTCTTCTACAAGTCCAAACATTTAGCAACACTATCATACCAGCATGCCCATTCAAGCACATGCCCCGAAGAGACGCAAAAGAAACGACTCCTCGTGGTTACCGATACGTAAACAAAAGCCGACAGTAATTCTATCATGAAGTGATGCCCAGTATCCTGAGTGCATTTGCTGACACATACGCAGGACATCAGACCCATCAGCCCGAACCCTGATCCAGGGTATACTGCACCGCCTGCTCCAGTGGACGAGGACGAGGAAGAGACTGTCCATGGAGCGCGTCAGGGACATCATGGGATCAATGACCACACGTCATCGGATTCGGACTATCCACTACCGCCGAACGAAATACCTGATGGTTGGCTGTTTCGGAGACCTGAATTGGAATAGGAGGAGGTGATGACTTGCGCTGATTGGTGTTAGGGACGAAGATGTGCAAGCTCTGAGGGTGTGTTTGGTGACATTTCGATCGGAAGTTGTATTCGAGGTAGTTGTCATTATGTATTACTAGAGTTCATGTTGCGGTGGTTTCGTATTGGGCGAAGCTTGGGAAGGAAACAATACTGAGATCCATTTCTGACGACTGGGCATTTTGGCGGTCGTGCGTCCAGAAGTTCAATCAAATGATTCGCAGACTACGTCGAGCTCATTCGGGAACTTCTGATAATTGATCAAAACGGTGAAAGACGCGTCCGCTCAAAGTGATGGCGAGAGGACGCGGGGTGATTACACGTGCTTAGCGCGCTTTCCGTTGTTGATGTGTCCGTGCACTTTCATAACATTGGCAGCGCAAACGAGCACCCTTCTCTCCACTAACCAGACAGCAATCGACGACATGGCTTCGGTATCGCCGCGCAAGTCTACACGCGCCGCTGCGACTCGGTGGAAGGCACCTGTAGTTGACGACTCGGACGAGGAGGAGAATAGGACACCCGAGCCTGAGGTCAAGCAAGAGGACGACGAGGAAGACTTCACCCCAGCGCCAGCCCCGCTAAAGACGGGAAGGGGACGGGGTAGGCCACGGCGGGCTGCAGGAGGAGACGAGAATGCGACGCCCAAGGCAACCTCGCGGCGGCGACCGCGTGTGACAGAGTCAGTCGAGCCGACACAGTTGTTCACACCAGCGCCAGAGACCAAACGACCACAATCGCCCTCAAAGACCGTCCCTAAGAAGCGCGGACGGAAGCCTCGAGCCTCAGCTGTCGTCGTGCCCGTCGAACAGGACTCGCAGCTCCTCACGCCAGAACCATCGATATCCCCGGAGCCCGAGCCAGCGTCTGAGGTCACTGATGTGCCAGGCACGCCTCTCGCCGGTATCACAACCAGTACTGTGAACGAGGAAGCTCCAGGGACACCCATTGCCGACATCACACAGAGCACATTGGATGATCAGACCCCAGTGCCGACACCCGCGCCAGAACCAGCAGCCGAGATCACACAAATCGAAGTGAAGGAGGACACGCCCGTACCAGAAGCGACTACAGAGCCACCATCACACACGGAACCACAGCCGAAGATGGTTGAGAACATCAACTCGCAGCACACTGTGCTTGAGCGGCCTATGGACATAGTAGCGAAGAGGCGAGCAGCTGCGCATCCAGCATTGCACGAGCCTGTGGCACCGAAGCAGCGGACTGTTATCACTTGGCTCGTCATGACCAACTTCAAGAGTTACGCTGGGCGACAAGAAGTTGGACCATTCCATGCCTCCTTCTCGTCCGTAGTCGGTCCTAACGGCTCCGGGAAGTCCAACGTCATTGACTCGTTGCTCTTCGTGTTTGGTTTTCGTGCTAGCAAGATGAGACAAGGCAAGCTCTCGGCGCTTATCCATAATTCAGCTGGTTTCCTGGATCTTGACTTCTGCGAGGTCGAGGTTCACTTCCAGGAGGTCAAGGATCTTCCGAACGGCGGCCAGGAGGTCATTCCGGACTCACAACTTGTCATCTCGCGTCGCGCGTTCAAGAACAACTCCAGCAAATACTACATCAATCGAAGAGAATCGACCTTCACGATAGTGACTACGCTGCTCAAGGACCGGGGTGTGGATCTCGACCACAAACGGTTCCTGATCCTACAGGGTGAAGTCGAATCGATTGCGCAGATGAAGCCGAAAGCCCAGGGTGAGCACGATGACGGATTGTTGGAATACCTGGAAGACATCATTGGCACGTCAAAGTACAAGACGCCTATCGAAGAATCGGCAGCTGAGGTGGAGACGTTGAATGAGGTATGCCAGGAAAAGAACAGTCGAGTGCAGCACGTCGAGAAGGAGAAGAGCGGGTTAGAAGACAAGAAGAACAAAGCGTTGGCCTACATCCGCGACGAGAACGAGCTTGCGACGAAGCAGTCGACGCTATACCAAATCCACATTTCAGATTTCGACGACCACATTCAGGTCACTGGTGAGTCTGTTGGCCAGCTGCAGACTCAACTTGATGAAGAACTCCAGAAACATCACGGCAGCGAAGAAGAGATCAAACAACTTGAGCGCAAATTTAAGAAGGGGGCCAAGGAGTGTGAACAAGAGGAGAAGAGGAACCAAGAGCTGCAAAAAGAAGTTGCACGAATCGACAAAGAAACCGTGAAATTCGAGGAGAAGAAGAAGTTCCTGGCAGGAAAGCAGAAGAAGCTCGAGAAGACTTTAGAGACCAGCAGTCAGGGCAGGTCCAGCGCGGAGACTCAAACGAAGCAGTACGCTGATGATGTCGAGCGCTACAGCGAAGAAATAGCTGAGCTCGAGGAGAGCATGAAGAAGGAGGAGAAGGAACTAGAGACGGTGCGATTGAGCTTAGCTGGCAAGACGCAAGGCTTATCGGACGAAATCGCGACGAAACAAAAGTCTCTGGAACCATGGAGCGCAAAGATCAACGAGAAACAGTCAGCCATGGCCGTTGCCCAAAGTGAGCTGGACATTCTCCGAGAGCGTGAGAATGCTGGCGCAAAAGGCATCGCGGAGGTGGAAGCGAAGATTGAGACACTTCAAGAGTCGAAACAGACAAAGACTGCAGAGCTAAAGCAGTGCAAAGCAGAGGAGAAACGCATTGAGAAGGAGACACACAGAATGCAGAGCAAGATGGAGGAGCTCACGCAGAAGGAACCAACTCTGCGGTCCAAGCTTTCGGGTGCTCGAGCCAAAGCAGATGAAGCTCGAGCCAGCCTTTCTTCGGCTCAGACTCAAGGCAATGTTCTCGCTGGTCTCATGCGCTTGAAAGAATCAGGACGCATCGACGGTTTCCATGGCCGACTGGGTAATCTTGGCACGATTGACCAGAAGTATGATGTTGCGATCTCCACGGCTTGCCCGCAGCTCGACAACATGGTCGTGGACACCGTTGAGTCAGGACAGCAGTGTATCGATCACCTTCGCAAGAACAATCTCGGACGTGCCAATTTCATCCTGCTAGATCGATTGGCCAAGCGCGATATGTCGCCCGTGCAGACTCCAGAGGATGTTCCCCGCCTTTTTGACCTCGTCAAGCCAAAGGATGAGAAGCTCCGTCCCGCATTCTTTCAGGTACTGACAAATACCCTGGTGGCCGAGGATCTCGATCAAGCAGAGCGTATCGCGTATGGCGCAAAGCGATGGCGAGTAGTCACGCTGGATGGCAAGCTTATCGATACTGCTGGTACCATGAGCGGTGGTGGCAGTCGCGTTGTGAAGGGGAAGATGTCGTCTAAGCTCGCCTCAGATGTCTCGAAAGATCAGGTCAGCAGACTGGAACAGGATCGCGATACACTCGAACAGACCTTCGTTGAATTTCAACAAGAACAGGGAGAAATCGAGGCTGCGCTGCGTGATCTAAGTCAACAATTGCCAACACTAGAGACCAAAGCACAGAAGCTAGCGCTTGAGCTGGAGAGCTTTGATCGCAACATCGCGGACTGTGAGCGACGCATCAAAGAGCTTGGAAGCGAGCAGTCCTCGACTAAGTCAGACAAGGGCCGCATGTCAGCGTTGGAGAAAAGCATTGCATCAATGGAGAAGGAGATCTCCAAGCTCCATGCAGAAACAGCAGATGTGGAGGCTGAGATCAAGGCTTTGCAAGACAAGATCATGGAAATAGGCGGTGTCAAGCTGCGCAGCCAGAAGGCGAAGGTCGACGGCTTGAAACAACAGATTGACACTTTGATCGATCAATTATCGAACGCGGAGATCTCAAAGTCCAAAGAGGAGAAGCAGCGCACCAAACATGAGAAGTCCCACAATGATGCCACCAAGGAGCTCGAGAAACTTGCTATCGAAGCACAGAAGGTCGAGGAGGACATGTCTGCTCAACAAAGTGATGTTTCTGGCATCAAGCAGCAAGCTGAAGAGGCACAAGACGTAAGTTGACAACGGGAACATGCATAGACCACCACTAACAGCTGACATAGGCACTTGAGACGCGCAAAGAGGAGCTACAGGTTGTCAAGAAAGAACTGGACGAGAAGACTGCTGAGATCAACGAGTCTCGTGCTGTCGAGATCGAAATGCGAAACAAGCTCGAAGAAGGCCAGAAGAACCTCCACGAGTTTCAGAAGAAGCAGGCTTATTTCCAAGACAAGCTGAGCAAGCTCGTCTACCAGAATGTGACGTAAGTATTACCATGTGTAACACACTCAGAACACCAGCTAACTCTTCTGCAGCGACCTTGGCGAGGAGCAGGAAGGTGGTGAAGGTCTTCCATCGTACAGCAAGGACGAGCTACAAGACATGTCCAAATCCACTCTCAAGGACGAAATAGCTCATCTGGAGAAGAAGAACGAGTCGACTCAGGTTGATCTGTCGGTCCTCGCAGAGTATCGCAAGCGCGTTGAAGAGCACGCATCGCGATCCTCGGACCTAGCTGAGGCTGTATCTTCGCGAGACGCCGCGAAGAAAAAGTGCGATGAGCTCCGGCGACTTCGACTTGAAGGCTTCATGGAAGGCTTCAGTATCATCACGGCGCGTCTCAAGGAGATGTACCAGATGATCACCATGGGCGGCAATGCTGAGCTCGAGCTCGTCGACTCTCTCGATCCCTTCAGCGAAGGCATATTGTTTTCCGTCATGCCACCAAAGAAGTCGTGGAAGAACATCAGTAACTTGTCTGGTGGCGAGAAGACACTATCTTCTCTTGCTTTGGTCTTTGCGCTGCATCACTACAAGCCGACGCCGCTGTACGTCATGGACGAGATCGATGCCGCGCTGGATTTCAGAAACGTGAGCATTGTGGCGAGCTACATCAAGGAGAGGACCAAGAACGCACAGTTCATTGTCATTTCGTTGCGCAACAACATGTTTGAGCTTGCGTCGCGGTTGGTGGGTGTGTACAAGGTCAATCACATGGTAAGTTTGGTCATTACAACTGAATGTGCGTAGGTGCTAACAATGTCGTAGACGAAGAGCGTTACAATTGAGAACAAGGACTACATCACGGGGCGATCGTAGGCAGGCATATATATTGCTGTCTTGAGTAGGGTTTCCGGCGTTCAGGATGTTGCATTGTCTGTGGTGGCTGTTCATGATTGATACCGTACCGCAGTGTACCTAGGGTTTTGGTATGTCTTGATGATAACGCAAAGTTTGAATACGACACATTTCGTCTTTCCAACAACTGCGCCGTCCTCCACGTTCTCGCCACTATAGTTGTCCCTGTGCGGATCCGGGATATTTCTCGTGCAATGGTGGGGTAGTGTGTGGGGAAGACTGGTGGTACTAACTATCCTGAGGCTGTTCCATTGACTGATTGCAGACACAGAGTCCGCTGGGCATGAGGGTATAATCTTCTGCGGCTACAAGAGTGATGGACCTGCAGTCCGAATGTGCTCAGTCTACACCGAAGCACGTGAGAGGGTCCGAAGATCGGCGTCCTAATCGATGGCGCCTTACCTAAGCGAGATGGGGCATTTCGTCCCGCTAAAAAGTTGTTGGCGGGGCGCGTGGTCCATTGTCGGCGCTCTTGGAACGACTTTAAATTCTCTCGCCTTCCTGTCTTCTCTGCGCCAGTTCTGTGATTCAATTGTCTCTCTCTCACGTCTTCCCTATTCACTTGATACCCGAAATGGCTACATACGCGCTCCCCAAGTCCCACCAAGACGTAAGCCACTACAGCTTATATACTTAGATGCAAGATGAGCACCATACTGACTCATGACAGCTCATGGAGAGGTCCTTGGTGGACACGGACAATGAGGTCGCCCAGATCATGGTATGGTCAAATCAAGTCAGTGCAATGCAACCGCACCTCCTAACAATTGCTCCAGGAGAAGGAAATCCAGCGCCAGCGCGAGTCGATCCTCCTCATCGCGTCGGAGAATGTCACTTCCCGCGCCGTCTTCGACGCACTGGGCTCGCCCATGTCCAACAAGTACTCCGAGGGCTACCCCGGTGCCCGCTACTATGGCGGCAACGAGCACATCGACGCCATCGAGCTGCTGTGCCAGAAACGTGCGCTCGAGGCCTTTGGCTTGACCGAGGACAAGTGGGGCGTCAACGTGCAGTGCTTGAGCGGCAGCCCAGCCAACCTGCAGGTCTACCAGGCCATCATGAGGCCCCACGACAGGCTGATGGGCCTCGATCTGCCCCACGGCGGCCACCTGAGCCACGGCTACCAGACACCCCAGAGGAAGATCTCCGCCGTCTCCACCTACTTCGAGACCTTCCCCTACCGCGTCAACCTCGATACGGGCATCATCGACTACGACCAGCTGGAGCAGAATGCCCTCATGTACCGCCCCAAGGTCCTCGTCGCCGGCACCTCCGCCTACTGCCGTGAGATCGACTACGCCCGCATGCGCGAAATCGCCGACAAGGTTGGCTGCTACCTGATGATGGACATGGCGCATATCTCCGGCCTCGTTGCCGCCGGCGTCAACAAGTCGCCCTTCCCGTACGCCGACATTGTCACCACCACCACCCACAAGTCGCTCCGTGGACCCCGCGGTGCCATGATCTTCTTCCGCCGTGGTGTGCGCAAGACAGATGCCAAGACCGGCAAGGAGACCCTCTACGACCTCGAGGGCCCCATCAACTTTTCCGTCTTTCCCGGTCACCAGGGTGGACCCCATAACCACACCATCACCGCGCTGGCCGTCGCCCTGAAGCAGGCCCAGACCGAGGACTTCAAGCTCTACCAGCAGCAAGTCATCAAGAACGCCAAGGCCCTCGAAGTCGCTTTCAAGGAGATGGACTTCAAGCTTGTCACCGACGGCACCGACAACCACATGGTGCTCATCGACCTGAAGCCCTTCTCCCTCGACGGCGCGCGTGTTGAGGCCGTGCTCGAGCAGGTCAACATCGCATGCAACAAGAACACCACGCCCGGCGACAAGTCTGCCCTCACACCCATGGGAATCCGCATCGGCGCGCCCGCCATGACATCGCGAGGCCTTGGCGAGGACGACTTCAAGCGCATCGCAAAGTACATCGACACGTGCATCAAGCTGTGCAAGAGGGTGCAAGGCGAGCTGCCCAAGGAGAACAACAAGCTCAAGGACTTCAAGGCCAAGGTTGCGAGTGGCGAGGTCGAGGAGATCAACAGCTTGAAGAAGGAGATTGCTTCATGGGCTGTTACGTTCCCTCTTCCTATTTAGAGAGGTGGAAATCTGGTTACATTGCGTTGGCGCAAGTGGCGTTTGGGCAGAGCTTTCAACAAAACTTTGGGTTGGTTGTTATATTTCAACATTTTCACGCGGCATGATGTGGGATAAAAATGATACCTGGTGAGATAGATGAGCGTCAGGGCTGGTGCGTACTCCACCCTGCACGGGCTTGGGTGCATCAGATTCGCTGCTTAACCAGCGATTGTTGCCAATGGAAAAACTACAAACAAACGTATCATATGGGCTGAGTGAGGCCAATTATCAATCCATTGAACGTGGTAAACTACGCGCGGAACAACTCGTAGGCGAACTATGTGAGACATCGCCGCGCCACCTATGTTTGGGTGTTCAATGTAGACATGTGGGCAATGAATATGCAGACATCATGTCATTGGTCAGAAGTCCTCAAGCGACGAAGGTGCAGACGCAGGTTGCGAGCAGCAACGCTCACAATATGCAACGCAGTCTCATCAGTCCGTCACTTGTCTATGACGGCAAAGAACGCAATGCCAGAACCTGTCACAACGTCGTTATGTTCGCATTGTCGGCAGATCCCTTTCGATGGATTCAGGTGCCCCACCATGGGCAGACTCGAAGCCTCACGAAAAGCCCAGGAGACGTCCGACTCAAAAGGTTACCAGCACGCAGTATGGGGAAGAGATCTTTGCTCCTATGAGGGAAGCTGGAAGATCATGCTCGGTACATGGGGTCGCATGGTGAAAGACAGCACTTGGTGTGATATGTGCCGACTGTTCTGTCAAGTCGTGACCAGGCGTGGCGCAACTTATATGGCGGGACGACCATTGAATACTGCAAACGAAGATGTGGTTCTGTACACCACGGGTAAGACCTTCGCGGCTGTGACGGAGTCTTTGAGAGATCTTGACGGGTACTTGCCCGACAAGCTTGCTTACATCCGAAGGATTGGATTGGAAGTCCGTCTGAAGAAAGATGAAATTTTTGATGGAGTCCTTGTCAAAGAGTACGAATCATTGGCCATATACAACGACGTTGCTCAGGCTTGTCACATGCAGGATGACTTCGAGAGACTTGCTGCATTAGCTCCACGGCCATCAGAACGGGGAACATCGGGTAAACACATGCTCTTTCGCGGTAGAAGACGCCCTGATACCGTAGAAATCGAGCTATTGCAGAGATGGCTGAATATCTGCAAAACGGAACACTCGATGACGTGCCAAAAGGTATCGACAGACCAGTTAGTCAAAACGTGATTCAAGCGAAGCGTAACGGCGTTGGCTTACACTCAGGTAGGAATGGAGTCCCCATGAAGCTGGTACGATTCGTTGACACGAGTCGCATGTGCTTATGTACGATGCGGGATCAAAGTCTCGCATCCATCCAGTACGCCACATTAAGCTACGTCTGGGGCAAGGCAAAACAAGTCATGCTCACCAAAGAGCGTGAAGTTGAGCTCCAGACTAAAGGATCGCTTTCTACAAAAGAAATGCCACACCTCCCGCAAACCATAAGAGATGCCATCGATCTTTGTCACGCACTGAACATTCAATTCATTTGGGTGGACGCCCTGTGCATTCGCCAAGGGAAAACTATTGCAGACATTGAAGACAAGCAATACCAGCTCGCTCATATGGGCGGTATTTACCAAGAAGCGTTATTGGCAGTTGTGGCAGCAGGAGGTGACGGTGCTGATGCTGGCTTGCCTGGATTCCGGCCTGGTACGCGAACTCCAAATTTCCAACAGCAGCCAGCCACTGTAATTGCACCTGATGAAGACCCAAATGGACTAGGCATCGCCATGGTAGCCATGTGTGACGGAAGATCTGTGTGGGGCTCCAGGATGCAAGATGATGATGCTACCAACGAAGCTGAAGGGAGTGTGTGGAACTCTCGAGCCTGGTATGTCGATGCTCTCTCATGTTGCCGTCGCTGGATCTCACTTAACAATTGCACCCAGGACTCTACAAGAGCGTGTCTTATCCAGGCGGATGCTGATCTTCACATCTGAGCTCGTGTCTTGGGTCTGCGACGGTGCCTACTTCAGCGAAGAATCATGTTTCGAACATCCACCTATAGATGTCAAGAAGAATGGTGTTGCACCCCTCCGTATCCAACTTTCCAGCAATGGTACCGCCCCAGTAACCATGAAGACACTAGATGGCCGCTGGGCGCAGGAGCACATGACACGCAATAAGTTCTGGGACCTGTACGAGCAACTTGTAGTCAAGTGCGCGAGTAGAGAACTTAGTTTTGACAGTGATGTTTACGATACCTTTCAAAGTATTGCGGAGGCGTTGTCGATGCGTTCAGGAGAGGTGTTTAATTGGGGTCACCCAAGGTCCCGGTTCGTGCTTTCATTGGTCTGGGGAGCGAATGGGAAAAACGATGAGCTGAGAAGGAGATACGCCACTACGACGCTGCCGATGACGAACTTGAATAGGAGTGTAAAGTTACCGAGTTGGTCATGGATGGGCTGGAGAGGGCGGACGAGACTAGATGTGACCGACGAGCAAGCTGAAACGTAAGTGCGCTCTTGAACTTACCTGGTGGCATATACACGAGTTAAGTACAGCGACGCAGTGCGAGACCGATGATCGAGTGCTACGAGCACACGAGCTCACCCATTAGCTTCTCACACATACATGGCGACAACAACTTCGACACTCCTCACACAAACATGGCGCCCGAGAATAGCTCGATTGTCAACTGGAAAGAAGTTCAAATACACTGTCCATCCTTGACCATCGAGTACCTCGCACACCAACCCAACGGCCACATCATCTTCTTCTGGACACATACCGCGACCCTCTACGTCGAAACTCCCGGCTTCGCCTCACCTACCACCACGCGCGGAAATCACTACCGTAACGGTCGAAGACGAAATTCAGATTACCCGAACATACGACTACGTCCTGGCGCCGAACAGCTTGTCGGAACGGTGGACCTGATGGACGAGCAACACTGGAACACCTTACCGTCTCCCGCAGGGATGCAGAAATTTGTCGCAGTCGCACGGAGGCACCAGCTTGAGGGTATGGAGGATATCTTCCAGCCTATGATTCTGGCGTTGCAGATTAGGTGGGAGCAGGGGGTCGCAGTGAGAGTGAATGTTGCTGAGATTGAGGAGCGGGCTTGGTCAGTGGATCTTTGGTGAAGCTTGGAACACGAGTGCTAACGGACATGCAGGATTGAAGCAGGGCCTGTGAGGAAGTTGGTGCCCCTGGCATGATTGCGGGTTCTCTCGATTCTTACATTGAGGATCCGAACAATTTCTTTGATGTCGTGATCTAGATAGTGAATCTCAAAAAGGCGCTCGATCTATTGCGTCAATCTTCAGGATGCACTGAGCGTCTGAATCGGTTACTCGGTAAATGTGAACAGCTTCATATGTCACTGATTTGCCACAAACTCAGTTCCTATCACCTCAACCACCTCGACTTCCAAGCCCTAATCCTCCTATACGCCAGACAAAGACTATGCATACGACTAGCCTATAATTCTAAGGACTTCTCTTGGTATGCAGTGCCTCGTTAGTCACCCATACGGTTTACTAATCGCCGTACCTCGTACAAATCCGATCAGGTTAGCGGCAACAGGCATGCAGCACACCAGACCTGTTGTCGACTGTTCACATAATCCAACGCGACTAAACATCAAGCTTGAAGCCACTAAGCGATTGGAAGAATCATGCTCCCCTAGCTTCACGTGTCCTACACTGCGGAAGCCGCCGCCGAAATACATACAGTAAGTAAGCCAGAGTAATCGCCTAGTCACGGCTGGTGCTGGAGGCAAGCCGCTGTGGTATGATCTAATCCTTAATAAAGGCTACTGTGTGACAGTATATAGGAGGAGGTATGCTCCAAGTTGGAAGAATCTTCCTGCCACGCGCGCTCGTAAAGTTATTGGCATCAGAAACTACTCTGTCTAGCAGGCCCGCATCCCCCACGAGTGATCGCTTACCACTCGAATACACGCTCGACAAATTCGTAGTCATCATGTCGAAAGGTGCGGTTCTCATCACTGGCGTGAATGGGTACATTGCTGCAGTCGCGGCGAAACACTTTCTCGATCACGGCTACCCCGTCCGAGGCACCGTCCGCAAGCAAGCCTCAGCCAAAGACCTCATTGAAGGACCCTTGAAAGAGTACGCCGAAGCAGGGAATTTCACGGTCGTGGAGGTACCGGACATTACCGTTGACGGCGCCTTTGATCAAGCTGTGAAGGGTACGAGCATCACTCAGTATATTCAATTAATACTGACACAAGAACAGGAGTCACAGCCATCGCTCATCTAGCGTCGCCTGTATCTTTTGGGTTCAGAGATCCGGTCCCCATCCTACACGCTGCAATCAATGGCACTAAAACCATCCTTCATTCCGCACAGAAGGCCGGTCCGCAGCTCAAGACTGTCGTAATCATGTCTTCCATTGCGTCAGTGATGAGCATGCACGAGCCTCCCTACACCTTCACTGAGAAGGACTGGAATGACTATGCCGAAAGGGTGTGCGAAGCGAAAGGCACCGAAACACCAGGTCCTGTCATATACTCTGCCAGCAAAGTGGCGGCTGAACGGGCGTTCTGGAGCTTTCGCGACGAGATGAAGCCGGGGTTCACCATGACGGCCATCAATCCTGTGTAAGTTTTGTTTGAATGAAATGTATAGCTTCAAAGGTGAATCTAACGAGAGAGCAGATTCGTGGTTGGTCCCCCACTCATCGCTCCTAAGACTGCCTCCGCAGTTGGGGAAACCATCCAATCCATCTGGCAAGTGTTCTCTGGTGTTCCAGATACCCAGCCTATGACTGCGCTGCCTCGAGTTGTAGATGTCCGCGATGTAGCGCAGCTTCTCCGGTATCCCATCGAACACCCCGAAGAAACTAACGGAGAGCGATACATTGCTAGTGCGGCGGCTAATCATCCGCAAGCTATCGCAGACATCCTGCGTGAGGAGCTCACGGATGCGACGACGCTAGCACGTATCCCAGAAGGACAACGAGGGAAGGGTTACAGCCCGGACTATCAACAAATCGATGGACAGGGGGGAATTGATGTTGACAGCAGCAAGGCAAAGAAGTTGCTGGAAGGTGGCCAGTGGACTCCGTACAGGCAGTCGGTCCTCGATACAGCTAAGACTTTCGTTGGTCTGGTGTGAGTAGCTTGTAAATGACCGCTCAGTAGCTTGCGACACATTGTGGCTGACGGCTAGGTTAGAGATAATGCCAGTGGTGGCCGTTCCAATCTGTGATAGGTATCGGCCCACTTCACGCGATAGTGCTTTGAGATCTTTACTCCTCATCCGATGGCTCCTCGTGTTGCATTGCGTCCCGGTTGAGCGTTGCGCCTTTGACCATGTCCGCCACTTTGAGAACCCAGAATTTCTTGCCATTGAGCAAGAAGATTTCGCCCTTTTTGCCGAAGGTGAAGTTTGCGAGACCGCCTGGCACGAGGACCTTGCCCAACAGAACGCCGCCAGGACTCCATATGCTCAAACCATCACCACATCCGGCGTAGACGTTGCCGGCCGTGTCGCATTTGAGGCCATCTGGAACGCCCACGTCGGCCATAGCAAAGACGCGACGATTAATAAGGAATTTGGACTTGCGACGCTCCTCAACATCGTACGCGTAGATAGTCGATGCCCGTGTGAAATCGATATTGCCATTTCCGTGAATGAAGTCGGTGTCTGACACGTAGCAAACTTTCTCGTAGGGCGAGAAGCAGATGCCACTAGGTCGTCCGAAACCATCGGCCAAGACTCTGACGTCGCCTGTATGCGGGTCGAATCTGTATACCTGATTTGGGAGCTCTGGCTGCGGCCGAATGCCTTGATCGAAACCATAAACGGGATCAGTGAACCAGATGGAGCCGTCGGAATGCATCGCCACATCCTTGAGCGAATTGAAACGTCGGCCATGATAGTTGTTCAACAGTGTACGCACTCGGAATGGATAGTCAGTCTCCATCTGGACGAGGGCAGCTGGAGTCTCGAAGTCGCCTTGGGAACAAAAAAGAACGCCGTCCAGGATTCCGTCATTGTAGTATACGCCGCCGGCAGGCATGCGTACCTCTTGAGGTACTTGGTGTCGAGACCAGTCACCATAAAGCGTACGAGTAAGCTTGCTGACCACGATGACCTTGTCCTGTCTTGTCGGCACATCGAACTGATTGCTTGTGACGTACACAAAGTCGCCTTTAGGAAAGTAGACACCCGCCTCATGCGCGAAAGGAAAGCTGTCTTGAAGTGCCAGCTTTAGGTCTGCATGTGCACCTAGCATTTCGTTGAATTTGTCGTTGTAAACGAGAAACATGGGCTCGTCCACTGGGAACTGCGCGCGTGAAGTTGACAGGAGTCGTTGTTGCATTGAAACAACTGTACGCTTTATGCCACTCGCAGTGACTGTTGGCCATGCGGACATGGCGGGTGGAAATGTGTTTGGCATCGGAAATTGAGCATCTCCAGAGGGCTCAAAGGCGCGATCCGCAGCACTGGCGAGCGCTCGCGGAGGCTTTGCAGGCGTAGTCCTCGCCCTCGGTGGCATCCCCTTGTCGTTGAGCTCATCGTTGAGAGGATGATTGTGTTCAGTACACAACACGGTAACTTTCCAGCCACCTGCTGCATGAGGCGTCATTTTACATCTCCATGGACAACCCGTCATCCTTGTTGCGTAGAGCTTCGTCGGCACGCCCCTGCTCTTGTAGACCTTTGATCTTGCGCATTGCAGCATCACCCGCGTGATCTTCTTCTCGCCTGTTTTCTGTGGAGTGTAAGATTTAGTTCTGGAGATTGCGATGCCGAAGCCGCAATCTCTACCCAACACGGCACGTATTTGCTGCGAAGGTCGACATCAGTATGCAATCGCGTGTCGTCGCGTAAGCTGTTTACCTTGAGGCCTTCATGATAGTCTTCTGCGGACACGTACTCTGGTAGCGGGCCAGAGACGAAAGTGTTGTCGCTAGCGGACTGCAGCTGTTGCATCAAGGGTTGAGCCATTCTTGGGTGTGCGAGCAGCTGCAGTGGGGACGTTGTTGTGGTCGTTCAGGGTGTGTGGAAAGCCAAATCGCCGGCCTGCAGACGGCAGAACTACTGATCGCCCACTGCGCAACCATCCCTTCTGCCACCCCAAGCACCATCTCAACGCAGAACAACCAGCACGAACATACTGAGATTAGTATACGTGCAAAAACCCTTTGAATGCTACAAATAAGAACCAGTCTTTCTCAGGCTATCGTGTGCCGGACTTGATCGTCCTAGAGATGCGGCAATGCACTGCTCTGCGTAGAGTGCCACCAGCTACATCAATATCTTGGATCAATACACCCATTCGGATCCCCGGATTCCACGCGGTCCGCCGACTGTGGAGACGAAATCTACCAGATCGCATCCGTCCTTGGCGTGACGCGCAGGATGCTCTAAGTATTTTGCAATCGTCATTTACACGCTCTGACAACCCCCAAAGTGTCCACAGCGTGTCGCCATACATTACCACATCTGACCCCAACGTCATGCTGCTCCTATTATGTCTCATACCAAGCCACTCGGTCTTTCGAAGCTTCTCTTTCTCCGACATTACCTGGCAGCCTGATCTCATTGTTACGTAGCTCTCTACAATATCATGTCTGCTCCTCGACTACTTGTACACACAGCTTGTGCTCCTAGAAACCTCACAACAGTCTGTTTCCGATCTTCGAGATTTACACCAAAGTACATTAGATCAGCCAAACTCTTCTCAACGACAACTCTCGTCAAGATGCCCGAGCCACTCCACAAAGGCGAAGTAGACTCCAAGAACGACCCCTCTGTCGCGAAGCAATATGACAATGAAACGCCGAAAGACCAGCAGATCAAGCAGTTCTTCGAAATGGTCGACGGCAAGAAAATTGGCATGCTGAACACATACCGAAATGGTGTCGGTTCGTCAGCCTCCACCATCATTCCCAACTTCAAAACTGAAACTGACCCCACCAGGCCCCGTCGGTCGCTCCATGGCCGTAGCAAAACGCACAGGCCCTGACTTCCTCTTCCTGGCGAACAAGCACTCCCGCAAGTTCTCCGACCTTGATTCCAACAAGGAAGTCCAGATTACATTCCAAGACTCCAAAACACAAGATTGGATTACCGTCAGCGGGACGGCGACAACGACCGACAACAGCGATTCACGTATCAAGGACGTGTGGAGTCAACCCACGCGCGCGTGGTTCGGAGACCTTGGTGACGGCGTTCACACGGGTGGCCCTGAGGATCCGCGCATGACGCTGATTGAAGTCAAGAGCAAGTACGTGAGTTATTATCTTACGGACGTTGGGATACTGGGCTATGCAAAGGAGATTATTGGTGCGGCGGTGGGGGGTGGGGTTGCGAATACGGGGAAGTTGAGGGAGTTGAGTGAGGGGGACCTTGAGAAGGCGAGGGGAATGCAGTAAGTGATTGTACTGCTCGTGGTTGGAAGGAATCCTGAAGACTATCAGGATTTCAGCTAGACTTTGATGTTTACATCTTTTGATCGAAATTGGAACATTATATTAAAACGCTTCGAAAATGATGTCGTACATGCGGGTATCTCATCTAAGCCCGTCCCATTTCCCCCCTTTCAATCCCTTTGCGCCTCGCAAATCATGCAATTCCCATGCTCCCATACTCCAATGTCGTAATAATAGATTCATCGCATCTCGAATTTAAGGAATGAGCGACGGATCCTTAGGCCAGTTCGCCGCAAACGCTGTCCATGGCGTCGCTCGCATCACCATATTACCGTCCTTATCCGGGGCATACAGCTGTGGTTCGTAGCCTTGTACTGATGACCAGGACCAGAACATGCGTCTCCAGTAGCACGTCACCTAAGCCCATTACGTTAGCATTTATCTCCGCCGACTACTCATGCATGCAAGGCGACTCACTGATGCTGGTGTCAAATAGCGCCGCGCAAATGTCTCGTAGCTGTTCTTCGCAATCTCCTCTGCTTCGTCATCGTGCTCGCGATAGTACTCCATCGCGGCCTCTAGGTTCTGAAAGTTCTCGGATGCTTCGATGTAGTTGATATCAGGTCCAGCCAGTCGAAGGAGGTGCGTGTGGAACTCCTGCCATTCGAGCGGGTGTGTGATGAGTGCTGAGCGGCAGAGTTGCAGGTACTTGAGGCGGCCGGAGTAGGATGTGCCTTCGGTTTGCACTGTAAACTTGTAGCTGCGGAAGAAGTCAGCATGTTGGCTCGCCAGGCCGTAAAAAATTGATTGCATACCCGCAGAAGTCTCGCAAGTTCATGACGTCCTTTGTGTGCTTGTCCTTCGCGTCGTTGATTACAACGGGCTTGATGTCGCTCCAAGGCTTGCCTTCGCTAACCCTGACGAGCTCCTTCCGCAGCTTCGCCATCTTGATCTTGCCGCGCCAGACGACTCTGGCGTCTTTCTTTGCCCATGGCGTCTTAACTTCTGCCATGTCAATCTCTCTGCGGATGCTGTTCCAGCTTGGCGCATGCGTGTAGTTCCAGCTCCAGTATGCCTAGATTTTGTCAGCCAAACGTTACAGTACGCCAATATCCTGCCATGTGTCCTACGTAGTTTGGCATCATCCAGATGTCATTGTACTGAGGCTCATCCTTTCGCGTGTAGCCAAAGAAGACGCCCTTCTGTTTGGACCGGAGGGGGAGATCATCGAGCGAGAACGAAAACTCGATATTCGGTACGGTGGGGTCGGAGTTGGGCGTGGCTACGAGGGCGCGGTCCATCTGGGCGAGCGTTCCGAGGATGCGCTCGCGCTCGTTGCCATTCGTTACGTAGCATTTTTCGGGTAGTCCAGAATTGACAACGAATAGCTGCCTCCATTAGTCCCCTGCTGCCAAAGTAGCTGCGCGTCCATGTACATACCTCTCCCTGATATATCATGACCCGCAGCATACATCTGCCCTCTGCGATCTCGATGTCCTGGATATGCACCTTTCGGCCCGCCCGCCGTGTCACCGACCTGTCAAGGCTGTGGTACAACTTCGGGAACGCCGTGTCGCACTGCTCGTGGCTGAGCGTATGGACATTCGCATGGACGTCAGCGTCGAACGCCCAGTCACCGGTCGGCACGTGCTGGACAAAACCGTTGCCGCCCGTCTGCCTCCATATCGACCAAAGCTGCGTCGCAATTATAAACGTAGAAATATAGAAGAGAAGATGCGAGACGGAGACGCGGTAGCCCTTTGGAACGACAAAAGCAGACAGCGTCCGCACCGGTTGGGGGCGCGGCATAACGAGCGACGGCGACGGCGACGGCGAAGCGTGCGAAGAAAAGCGCACAGGGAGCGTCGTTGACGGAGAAAACAGACAAGAGATGGACAAGAGAAAGACAAGACTTGGAAGAGACACCATCAACCTGTAGCCCGTTCACTCCTCCACCTAGCCTACCCCGAAAAGCAATACACCTACCCTGAAAAGCAATAGCTGCTATTATGGAACTCAGCCATATGCGACATGCGAACCCCTGGGCTACGATTCCAGCGCCAGGCCACTCACAGCTAACAGCCGGCCGGACGGGCCTATCAGGCAAAGCATGTGCGATAAGCGCATAAGTGGTTCCGCCGTGGATACGATGAATTGGGTGCTGGATTTCCTCAAATAGGAGGCGGCGCAAGCGGTGCCATGCAGCTCGTGCGCCATGCGAGATGCTTACTCCCTCGGCTCGGCTACCGGTTTCGAACTGACATGTCTCCTCCAGCATCCTTCCAACACGAGAGTGATGAGCGCCAAAGCCGCACGGTACATGTCAAACTACATTGTGCGCTGGAAGACTCGAACGACCAGGAAATATTAGAAGAAGCCGTTTAAAGAATGAGATCAAGCAATGCCATGGCCAGCAAAAGTCTTGAAATGAGCTTGTGCGGCGTGCCCCTTGAACCCTGGATCAACGCCCGTTTGCAGTATAGGGTAGGGCGAGGTCCGGAAAGGTGTACCGTGATTCGCTGGGTGATCTTTCATCATGGCCATTTCCCTGTTGATCAACGTTGACGACGTCCCAGTGGTTTGGGTTCAAGTGCTATGGTGCGCACGCGACCTGTGTCCGCGGGCTGTTTCACATGTCAAGTGTCAAGTGTGGTTACCACCCATTATCAGGCGAATGACTGATTTGCGAACCAGACGATTAGCTGTATACGCTTGGTAATGCTTCACAACCTCTACCAACGCCAGCGCTATGCAACCTCAAATCAGAACCCAAGCCGGCCATGAAGTCTGAGGAGACGACTCTATCCGAACTTCTTCTTGGGCCTCATATCCACAATCTCCAACGGCGCATTCATCAGCTCAACCACATGTCCCGGTTTTCTTGCATCCGTGTAGATGTGATCGATATCGTGGGGGTGAAAGATGCCCGGCTTGGAGCAGTTTAGAATGGCTTGTTTGCCTGGGGGATCGGTCAGGCGAAAACAGCCCCAGCTATCGTATGTCAGTATGTCAGGAGGTAATGTGAGGCGAAGGGGAGTGGAGAACATACCTAGGCTCCTTGGTCGGCGCACACACAATGGCGATACTCTCAGGCATCATGACCTGGTACCCAACATGCGTGTGCAAGTCCCGACTGCTCATGAAGCACGTCTGGGTAGGGTGCGTATGGATCCAGCCCACGACCAGCAGCTCCTCCTTGTCGCAGTAGTCGAAGAACTCCTCCTCGTTGAGGGTCTCGCACGTGTCGCTCGTACTCGTTTGCTCGGGCACCACTAGTCGCGTGATGAAGAGTGCATTGGACTTTAGGATTCCGCAAAGCATGCCACATGTCTCGAGGTTGAGGCGAGTGTTGGAGGAAGCCACGTTGAGGAACTGTTGGCGCAGCTGGGTGGGCAGGAAGACGGGGCGCAGGGCGTCGCCGTTCTCGAGGTAGGCGGAGGGCTTGAAGGAGAAGTCGTCGAGTTCGGTGGAGGGCGTGGGCGGACGGTTGTCTGGGATCTTGCCTGGCAATGGTGGGGCAGACGAGTATGGTTCTGCGTACTTGCCAGGCACAGGTGGTGGTCGAGGGTGTTCCAAGGCGGAATTGCGGTTGGAAGCGGGTTTCGGCGGGAGCGGCGGTGGTATGGAGGGCGTGCCTGAGGTCCTGTATATCTGCTCTTTTGGAGGCCGTGCGGGTGCCGTATAGGAGTCGCCATGTTGTGACTCTGCTGACTTGAGGGGCACGGACGGGTAGTGGTAGGAGTAGGTGTATCGTGACGAGGGCTGCCGTGGCTGTTGTGGTTGTGACGGCGTGTTCCCATTACTGTTCTGCTGCAGGCGCGCAACCTCCTGCAGCTGGCTCATCAGGTCTCCCCTATCGTCTCCCCCAAGCTCGTCCTGCCAGCTCTCCCAGCGGCCTCCCGTGCGCCGCCGCTGCTCCTCCTCTTCCGACACGCCATGCTGCCGCACGCTTCGCCGCGCCGTGTCCCGCCTGCGCACCTCTCTCTGCGCCAAGCGCGTGGCCAGCGAGTGGTGCTCCTGTGCGTCGAGCGTCGGGCGTGTCGACGCGCCGTCCAGCTCCTGTGCGTGTGTGTGTGCGTGTGCGAGGTTGCGCCCCTCGAGTGCCGTCAGCGCGTCCTGCTGCTTCCGGCGCCGCTCCTGGTACTCGTCGTGGCGCTTCTTTATGCGCGGCGCAATCGTCTCGAGCTTGCGGAGGTCGCTGTAGACCGTCTGCGTCGCGGCATGGAGCGTCTTGCGGTTGTGGGGCTGGTTGCGGTCGGGGTGGGTTTGCAGCTTCTGGAGCACGAGGTCGGCGTGGCGGTAGAGCAGCAGATAGGTTTGCGCGTCGTTTCCCTCGGCCTCGTAGACCTGCGCCTGTGGGACGTGAGCATGCGCAGTCGTGGTGGAGGTGGAGGTGGAGGTGAAGGTGGAGGTGAAGGGCAAGGCAGGCAACAAACCTCCTTCTGCATGGTGCTCGCCGTCCGCAGCCAGTTTGCCAGCGGGATCTGGCCATTGTATGTGTAGTTGCCGGCCTGCGCGACCACCTCGGCGATGCTCACGGGCGAGTTGGTCGACGTCATGGCGGTGCCTTTTGAGGTTGTCTGGGCACTGTGATGGCTGTCTCGTAGATATCGATACTGTACATACATGGCCAGGTGGGGCAAACATCAACGGCGCGTCCACGTCAAAAGTTCGGGCATCAATCCGCGTTACATCACTGCTCATTGAAATTGAAATTGAAATTGAAATTGAAATTGCCTCCATTCAGATATCTCAAAGCACAGTAGACCCTCTCACTTCTCGCCAGACTCGGACAGCTTCTCCCACTCGCTGTCCGTACTCAGGTCACCCGTCGACTCGCCCATGCTCCGCCTCTTCTTGACCGCGTCGTCCATCACCGGCGCAAGACTGGTCGTCGCGCCCGCGCCTGTCGCCCCACCAACCGCCTGAGGCGTTCCTTCCCTGCCGCTAGGTCTGTCGACTAACACGGTGCTTTGTGACTCTGGCCGTGCCTGGCGCGGCCTCTGCTTCTGCTTCTGCACCTCGACTTCCGTATCGACTTCCGTGTCGTCGCCCGTGTCCATGCCCTCTGCTTCGTCCCCCGCATCCTCTGCCCTGCCGCCCGTGTCCTTGTCCTTGCCGCGCCGCGCCTCCCTGATGCGCTTCGCCTCCTCTTCCTTGGCCTGCGCGGCGCGGATCTCGGCGGCGAACCAGTTGATTGACCACCAGAGGCCGCCGCAGAGAAACGAGAGGATGAAGAAGTGTATGCTGTATGTCGCTATAAGCAGGCCGAACAGGACCAGTTGCAGCCCCGCGAAGGAGGCGTTGGTTGCGACAAGGAGCGTGGGCGTCGGGCCGGGTGTGAAGACGGACTCCCACAGCTTCTCGAAGAAGGAGCCCATGTTGGGTGATGGTGGTAGTGTTATTCAGACTGCGAAGCTGACCCCGCGATTGTTGCCTGGCAGATAGGACAGATAGGTGCAGAGTGCTTGTTGCGACGTTGCGAGTGAAGTGAGTATTCGGGCTTCAGGCAATGCACGTATGTGGCTGGGTGCCCGTCAGGCGCCAGTGAAGACTGGCGAAGCGGAGTGCTGGCGGGAACAGCTCAAGCAAGGCAAGCTAGGGTTGGACGTTGACGTGGGTGGGGCTGGCACCTGTGCAGCGGTCGGCCTGCATGCCAATTAAGGTAATGCCGCGGCTGACGGTCACGCGTGTGTACAGAGGTAGATTGCTCCTCGAGCTAGACACAGAGAAGGTGATGGCTTGATGGTTGTTAATGGGATTGGCAAAAGAACTCGTAATGCGCACAAAATCAACACCCTCCAGCTCCGTGCCGCTTGTAGCCACTCAGTCCAAGACATCCGATGACCTGCAAAGAACAGTCAAAAGCACCATGCCGAATCTCCTACTCGACAAGGAATCACAATTGTTTCGAGTCCCGATCCCAGCTCGTATCCAGCCACCCTACATAACAACACAGTTCGTCGCCGGCTTGCTCGAATACTTGTACTGGTGATAGTGCGAGCTCTTGCGCCTCCTTCTTCTCCGCCTACGATCATCAAAATCCACATCATACATGAACCCATCATCGAAGCTGTCGTACCCATCACAGATCATCGGTCTGTCCATCATCATCGGCGGTGGCGGCGGATAAGGTCCCGTAAGTCGGTGATCGTACGCATAGCCATTCATAGGCACCATGGCACCCCCGATCAGCTGCGGAGCACCCCAAGCACCACCACCACCACCCAACATTGGCGCATGTCCCCATTGCCCCGGGATCGCATGAGCTCCGCCTACATGGCTTCGGATCAGCTGGTTGCAGCCCCAGGGTCCCTGGACCATCTCAATGGTTTCGCGGTCAGCGAAGCCGCGGTGACAGGTTGGACAGGTGTAGGGTGGCGCAATTAGAGTCTGGTAGGTCTGGCGGTAGGGGCAGTTGAGGAGGTCGGAGAGGAAGCCGCAGGGCTGGCTCATGGAGATCCAGGAGTGGCCGCAGGTTGGCGAATCATAAAGCGTGCAGCCGCACATCTTGACAGGCTGAAGATTGGAAGGGCGAAGGGGCTGAGGAGTAAGTGGAGATTGAAGATAATGGTGGTGATGTTAAGAAGCCTGGCGGAGCAGGTTGTAGTGCCTGAGAAGGGTACTTGTTGAAGTGCCTCATGGGCTTCGAGGACCGATGTTCGATACCGTCTTTGTGGAGTAGGCAGCAGAGGTGTGCGAGAGATGGAGGTTTGGTTGCTGCTAAGTATTGAGCACAACGTCGGTGCGCGCCCTCATCGTGTATATATAGCATGCCCCTCGGCAGCCTGTGAAGTGTCCAAGTTCGCCGTTTACGATTTCAAGTCCAACGTGTGAAGCTCTAGAGCGTTCGTGGCATGCTGTGTGTTGAACAAACATAGCAGATTCACCAAGTCGCAACGATCAGTGATCTGGCTTCGTTCTGTGATTGTCCAGGGCATTCACGATGTCAGCTTCCTCGGCTTCGGCGTCCTCCTGGTTCTGTTTCTGAATAGCCTGCATGAGTTCGTACATCTGGCCGATCTGCTGGTCTGTGAAGCGTCAGTGTACGTGAAGAGTAGTTTCCGTGTGACACACGCACCACTCATCTTGTCGATCTTGGTTTTGTCCATTCTGTCGCCTTTCCATTCGTCTCCTTGGAGAGTCTGGGCATACAGTTGCCATTCGGTAAGGAAGCCGATCTGCACGTGTCAGGGAAATCAACGTGTTCGTGAATGCGCTCAACTTACGATCTGCACGGGGTTGTCGATGTCTCTGTGCGCTCTGAACTCAGCCTTGACATACATATCGCCAAGCACCCGCTCTTCGACACCTAGTCTCTTTCGGTGCGTTCTCAAGATGGTTCTGTAGAGAGGAATCGGGGGCAGTAGTGCTGCAGGAGACCGGCGAAACCCTTTGGAAGCCCCAACATCCGTAGCTGTGGCCAGGAGCCTAGCATGAACTCGCATTGTTAGGATGAATCAATGGCAGAATAAGAAGTTTGTGAGAAGGAAGAAGCGATGAGTTCATGACCGCAAAAACGTCTATGTAATGACCTAACCTCGGCGGTAGGGTACCGTAGCTCCGTTCGCGCCCATTGGCCCAATCAACAACGTTACCTAACGCAGCTCCAACTCCAACATGGACGAAATCCGAGCCATGCTGCCCACACCGTCAACCTCGCACGTCTGCTTCGCTCGCGTCTACGAACCGGCCGAAGACTCGTACTTGCTGCTGGACACGCTCTCGTCACAGTCTGAAACCGCTTTCCTAAGCGGCCGCTTCAGCCAAACATCGTCTGCCCCGCCACTGGTGCTCGAAGTCGGAGTCGGGTCGGGCGTAGTCCTCGCTTTCGTCGCCGCGAACGCTGCGAGCATTTTCGGCCGAAACGATGTACTGACCCTTGGGACGGATATCAACAGCTTTGCCTGCAAAGCCGCTGCGCAGACGGTCTGTAATGCGATACAAGAGCGAGAAGATGGACGCTCACTCTTCCTGGATGCGGTGAATGGCGACCTAGCGACTGCGATACGGCCACACTCCGTTGATATCTTCATCTTCAACCCGCCGTATGTGCCTGCGGAGCTTCCAGATTTCGCGCGCCACCACGAGCACAACGTGATCCCGGACGGTAAGACGGCGACATCGTTTGAACAGGACTCGTATCTGCTGGAATTGTCGTATGCTGGAGGCGAAGATGGCATGGTGGTGACGGACAGGATGCTGGAACAGATACCAGAGATACTCGAGAAGGAGAGGGGCGTCGCATATGTGCTTTTGTGCGCGCAGAACAAGCCAGAGGTGGTAAAGAAGCGGATCAGAGATTGGGGTACAGGCTGGATGGTGGAGACGGTGGGGTCGAGTGGGAAAAAGGCCGGTTGGGAGAAGCTGGTGATCGTGAGGATATGGAGGAGCGCTGGCTGAGATAGTGAGGCTGTGCTTCGTTGTGTAGGATGTGTTGTCGAAGAGAGAAGGAGATGAACCGCTCAGGCGTCCTCACCGAACTTGAGGTCCATGTCCACCAAGGCCGTTTTGCCGCCCATCATCTGCAGCATGCTTCGCACTTCTTGGCTCATGTCGTTGATCAGACGAAGCACAGTCGGACGCCGGCCCGGATCCATGCTCAAGCAGCGCGACATCCACTGGTTCAGTTCTTCACTGTACTGAGGGGTGAAAACCCGGCGACCCGCTTCGTAATGCCCAAGGCCACGGACTCGCTGCTCCTCCGAGCTCAGGTTGATGGGCGTCACTTTGCGAGGAACGCGGGCAGAATAATAGTTGTCGATTTGCCCGTAGGCCTGGGCAGAATGTCGGTGCCGATTGTTCTCGGCGAAGCATTCTGCCTTGAATTGGTCGCGGTCTTCCAAGGAATAGTCGCCTGTAGCCAGGAAATGAATACAGGCGCCCAGAGCCCAGATCTCGCTTGCTGTGGTGTTGATGAGCGGGTTTTCGGGCCCTTGCCAGGAGAACGATCCGCAGAGCGCCGGTGTTCGTGCGGTGTTCTTGTGGTAATCGCGCGCGATGCCGAAGTCGTGAAACTTGAATGATGGGTAGGTCGTGCCGTTGTTGGCGACGAGAATGTTCTGAGGCTTGATGTCGCGGTGAAGCATAATGTCTCGCTTCTCGCGATCTGGCCCGGCTTTGTTCTGCAGGACGGCCAATGCTTGACTGATCTGCAGGAAGCATCTCCAGATGTAGCTTTCTGGCACCGCCTTCCAGTTCTTCGCCTCGAACTCAGCTTCTCTCCACTGCAGGAGGTCGCCAAGCTGGTACGGTGCGAAGATGGCGGTGCCGTGCTGGTCGTCTGGAGCGGAGGCCGAGTAGTGGATTGGCTTCACTACCCTGTTGCAGTCTGGTAGCCTTGCCAGGGCGTCGATTTCGGTGGGGTGTTGGCGATTGGCTTTCAGTCTCACTACTTTCTTGAAGATCTTTTGCTTGTGGTCGGAGATCTTCTCAAGCAGTGTGACATCGTTGTTCATCCTCTTCTTCTCTTTCCATTCGCGTGGGTTCCAGACGAATGCGCTTGTGGTGGTCTTTGTGCGCTTGCTACGGCAGTCAGCGCCAGTAGCAGAAGAGGTGGCTTTGCGTTTAGTCATACTTGATATGCTGTGGGAAAGTATGTGGAAAAGAAGACGACAGAGCTACAGAAATTGGAGCAGGTGCGAAAGAACCATGACCTTTCCATTATTTATTGTTACAATTGACGCAGCTTTTCTTCTATTGTGTTCGGTCAGTGACAATAGTGCGCCGTCCCGCTCAGTTGCACAATAGGAAGTGAAACTCAGCCTGAATCACGGGAAGGTGCAAGGGACACCCGGGCATAGCAAGTATACATCCTCGACATACTCCAGGAGATCTCATATAGCTGGTGTTCTGGCTGTGTAGTCGCGTCAGGCTGGACAAGGTAAATCTCATCCGGCACCTGAAGTTGGGTCCTGGAGACACTCGATGAGAATATGCGCGGCGACACTCGGGAAAACGCGTTGTGAGAGCCCCAGGGGTCATCTTCCCGTGTCATTTCTCAGGGATATAGCGCTATGTTTCTATACTAGAACTTCTGGTATGTTTGTCCTATTTACAGCTCTCAGACCTGCCTGCGTGAAGTAAGCTCTCACGTGACATACTCGGGAAAACCTTCGGCCCGTGCAGCCTGGTCGCAATTTCCTAGCTAGAGCTCCCAACGACTCGACTCGACAGTCGGCGGCGCAACGACGAGATACACCTTTTCGCATACAATAAACTCAGCAGTCGAATATCTTGGGTCATACAAATTAATTACCGCAATCATGAAGCTCGTCAGGTGCGTTTCCCGCTCTCAAGAACGAAACTTGAGCTAATCGCTCCGCATAGGTTCCTCATGAAATGCCAGAACGAGACTGTCACAGTCGAACTCAAGAATGGTACGCACACTATCCGTTACTCGCGCAGACCCCCAACTTCCCCACTCATCCCGCGACACCGACAAAATCGCTAACACAGCCCCAGGCACAATTGTAAACGGCACCATAACATCCGTCTCCCCGCTTATGAACGTCGCGCTGCGCGCCGTCAAACTCACCATCAAGAATCGCGACACCCAAACCCTCGACACAATGACCGTCCGCGGCTCAAACGTGCGCTACATCATTCTGCCCGACTCGTTACCGTTGGACACGCTGCTCATTGACGACGCGCCCAAGCCCAAGAACAAGGCGAGGAAAGAGGCGGATCGTGGCGGTGCGGCAGGTGGACGTGGTGGAGGACGTGGAGGCGGTGGGCGTGGAGGTGGCGGGCGCGGTGGTGGGCGTGGAAGGGGCGGTGGTAGGGGCCGCGGACGGGGTTTCTAAGCGTGAAGGGCAGAGTGTTGAGAGCAGACATCGTGACACAAGGATCGAGCTGAAATGGCAGACACGGATGTGTAGGAGGACATGCAATTGGTAGGGGCTCCATCCGCTTCTTCAATTACATGAGATTGATGATAGCGTGCTAGGATCGCCGCTGAATCGAGCGTGGCATGGAGAAGACTAAAGGCATGCGCGGCGTTTGGCAACATGGAATTTGTGTATAGGTGAAAAAGCGTCACTCGAAATGCAACATGATACCACTTCAATCATAGTACTCAAGGCGGTGTGCACATTTCGTTGACTATTTACAGATTGTGACATTTTGCTCATAGTACCATCGCTGCACTAACATAGTCGCTTGACTCTCAACTAATTACATCGAACTGCACCCCTTAAACAACCTGGCCATCTAGCACTTGGTAGAACTGCCCATAGTTGCCGACACCAGTCTTTCCACCATTCGGGCCCTTGACGTTGTCCATGATCGCAAACACAATCTCCTCCCACCACCCACCAAGAAACTCCTTCTCGCGCATAACCTCGAGAAAGCACTCCGCGACCTCCTTCGGCGGGTTCCCAAACACACCGCACCCCAGCGCACCCAACACGAGCTTCGTGTGTCCCTTGAGCGCTGCAAGCCGCAGTGTGAGTCGGATCTTGCGCTTCGTCTCCGCGCGCTGGCCCTCGTTCTTGTACTTTTTGCCGTCAGCAGTAAGCGCCGGGTGGCGAAGCGCTGCGACGCTGATCACGGACGTGACGGGGAGGTTGCCGGGCTGCTCTGGAGGTGAGAGGAGGGTGTGGTTGCGCGACATGGCGTCACGGATGATGAGGACGGAGGGCGAGTAGATGGCGCTCAGGCTCGGGAGGGGATAGTAGCTCTTGTGCAGCGAGAGGTAGAGGGATGAGCGGTAGCAGAGTGCTTCTTCTTGGGCGAGCGCGCCGTTTTGCCAGCCGCCGCCTGCGCTGCGCTCTGACGCGAGGTTGAGGACTGCGACAGGTTTGTGAGCGCGATCTGCTGTGGTCTGTGAAGCGTCCTGCATGGTCTGGTCTCTGTCTTGGGCCTGGCTAGAGGGGCCAGCAGTGCTCGAAAATGAGGCACCTAGGTGCTTTGCAGCGGTGTAGTTGAGATCGAGGTTAATGGCTGCATCAAAGGTGTCCGTATCAAAGACCTTGATGCGCGTTCCCTTCTTTCCGGCGTCGACATCGCCGGTTGGTAGCTCGAAGCCTGGACAGCAGCTGGGTTCCAATGAATCCAGGTCGTCGAGGTCGTGTACCGACGATTCCAATGCTTGAAAGCCAGGTAGCTGCTGGATGACCTTTGGCAGCTCGGCCTTAGTCTCGTCTGCGATCTTCTTGAGGTCCATGTTGCGTCGTCGATCTGGTCCTTGTCCTTGGTGTCTATTACTTGAAGTGCCTCTTGAGTTGTGGTTTGAGGGTCGAGAATGATACGGCTGGCCTGGTCGTTGATACGGCTGGCCTGGTCGTGAGGTTTTGGTCTTTTTAAGGAAGGGGAGAATGGAGCCTTGCTGCATCGCGATGGATGAGCCCTGGAGTGCAGATGAGAGAGCAGTAACGTCACGTAAAGAAGCTGTTTGAACGGGCAGTAAACTAGAGACCTTCGCGACGGTGAGTGCACCACTCCGCCAAGAGGTTCTGTTTATGACCAAGAAGTGAAAGTGAACGACAGCGCAGGAGAATCTGAAATTCGGCGTGGAAGAATGAGGTTGTGGAAGAGAAGACCGCTGACTCCTACGATTCAGGCAGCCGCGCAGATTGGACAGGAAAGTACGATGTTAGTATACCTTGAGACAAGGCTCATGCGCATTGTAGACATTCACTAAGCGAAGTGTTGTAGGCTACTGCCAGCTGACGATCATGGAGCCAGGCCTTGTCGGCGTTGATCTAGTCCGCAGGATGATGTGCAGTAAACAAGGGTTGCTATCGAGGGTTCAGCCCTACCTGTCTCTAGCCCGTCCGCCCCACATTCGCGTACCGGCATGGGAATTGCTGTCGTCCTGCAAACACCCTCCTCCGCTTTCGCTTTCACCTTCACAAACTTCATACTTTAGCGCCCATGTAACTCGCAGGCCCATCTGCCGGCGATATGCCTCCCACCTCGCTCGCCCACCCGTCCCCGAAGCGCAAGCGCGAACAGCCCGCGCCTGTCCCACTGCTAAACACGGCTCTACGCCCAGCATCAACACCGCCGCAAGGCAGTCCTGCGCCCTCCTCTGGCGCCGACAGCCCCCGGAATGCAGTTGCAGACCAGCTGCGAGGAATGACTCTGATCGCTACTTCGGCCATACCAATGTCCCCGCTCTCACCAAGTGACGATGTCATACACAAGAAGCCCAAATTGGACGACATGGTTTGGAACACGTCGTCAGAAAAGCAAGTTGCAGGAGTCAAGCAGAGCCCTCAGAATAGCAGTAGTAGAGCCGATACCATCACCGTCTTACACAAATCGCGCCCCGCCATGGAGATTCCAGAGACCCCTCAGTCGCAACCCCGCATATTGACAGATATTGCTTCTTTTGCGCAACCCACCACCTTCGAATCGTCTCCTGGTCCCATGTCATCCCAGCAGTCGACAAAAACAAGTCAAAAGCCTCGCACGCAAAATCGGTCCTCTACGCAACCCCGTCCACTGAACCGGTCGCCCTCGCCCCTAGCATCGACGCTCACGTGGCATGACAGTGAGATCACGGGACACCTTGCCGACCCTGCCACGGACCCCGATGACGACGGCACTGGCTTAAACGGTATCGGTTTCAAGCCTACGCCAGCTATTGCCTATGCTCGGTCCCAGAAAAGGAGACAGCAGCTCAACGAATGGAAAGCAAGGGAGACTCGCGATGCGAGAGCTAAGCGCCATGACCGCCGACGGCGAGGCGGGGGAGGGTCAGTGTCACGGGAGGTGACGGTCGAGCGCGAGTTGGCGCCTCCCAAGGACCTGGAGATGGGGAAGAGGACGGTGAAGTTTGCAATTTGAGGCACGGAGGAGGTAATCTTAATGCTTTGCTTTACGCGTCTGTACGATGATGATGTTACGACGTCTATGGGTATTATCAACGCAGGAATGAATTTCGGATTATGGCGCGGCATGGTGTAAGGCGTACGGCGCACTTCTGGTTTTGGTCCATGGTTGTCGCGAGTCGTTCGGCGCGAGATAGCGTACATTTCCATATATTACAGATGTTCATGAGACTACCAGAACTTGAGATTCTTCTCGTACCAGTATCCCCAGGACTTTTTCCGCTCCTCCTCGTCCCGTCGTACACGCTCCAGCCTGTCCTGCTCCTCCCGTGCTCTCCTCCGCGCCTCCTTCTTTGCCTCGATCGACGCACGCTTCTTCTCCATGAGATCTTGTGCTTGCTTTATGCCCGCCTTCTCTTTGCTTCGGTAGTACTGGCATACCTGGTATGAGACACACGAGACACCGCACCATGTTCCTACGGCCCAGTTTGAGGCTACGCGTACTCGTTCTGATAGTCGTTAGCACTTGGTTCTAGTGCAGCTGAGAGCTCGTACACACTGCCTAATATAGCAGCCAGACTCCCGCCTGCGAACCCAGCAGTCAATCCATGCAACTGACTATCTCGTATACACGGTCTTTTGTGGAAGTTCAAGTAGTACCCGGGGCCCAGGCTGCGCACTGCGTCGACGTAGGATGGCCCCGCGCTGTCCGTCTTCTCACCGCCTGCCGTATGTGCTGTACCGCCGGGCATCACGTTTGCAGGTCCGCGCGGGCGGGGCGCCCCCTGGTCTGCGGGCTGCCTTGTGTCGTCGGCCATTGCGGGGAAGGGTACGTATACGGTGGGACCAGGTGAGAGAGAGCCTTTGGAGTTGCAAGGCTCACTTACTTGGTGGTGTTGCGGGACAGCACAGGACAGAACAGGCGCCGAAAAATATCCATGACACCGATGCATCTGCGCAGGGCCCGAGCCACACGTGCCTGTGGCTGAAAATCAATTTACCAAATGCGGTAAGGCGCACAACGCGACATCGCGTCGCGTACTTGGTAAACGTGCACACATGCATCAATTGATGCAGCAGCGCTCTACACACCCAAACACCCCTCATTCGGCCCATCCGCGATACACTGCCTGCTTCTGTTCCATATCTGTTCAAATGATACCCCGCTCTGCATAAACAGCATTTAATATCTCTCTTACCCCCATCCCGCACGCACAATGCCGCCGCGACGAGCAGGCCAGCCCTTTCGCCGGGTAGGGAAGGCCGGCAACACGTCCTATGGCCCACGCAAACCTAAGACAGTCGAGGCCTCGTCGCTGCGGGGCACCGAGGGCACATCGCAGAACGAGAAGCTGGAGTCAACGCGGCTCGCCAACCGCATCGATGAGGCCATGGGATTCCCGCGCTTCGACTCGGGCAAGAGAAAAATCGGATGGCTCGTCAACATGCACTCCACCACAATCGAAGACGAGAACGTGCCCGGAGGAAAGGCCGGCGTGGACTACTACTTCATCGGCGAGGACGGCGACACATTCAAGGCCACGCTCGAGTACGACCCCTACTTCTTGTTGGCCGTCAAGAAGGGGCGGGAGTCGGAGGTGGAGGAGTACTGCAAGAGGGCATTTGAGGGCCTGGTCAAGACGATGAAGAAGGTGGAGAAGGAGGACTTGTCCATGCCGAACCATCTCACGGGATACCGGAGAACGTTCCTCCAGCTGTCGTTCGCGAATGTTAATGACCTGCTTGCCGTGCGCAAAGCCGTGAGCCCCATAGTGGAGAAGAACAAGAAGACTGTTAATGCCATGGACACATATGCCGAGGTCGCTACGTAAGTGCCTCGCAGTCCAAGAACCGGCATACATGCTAACACAGTACAGGGGCAATGGAGGCATCGACTTCTTCGACAACGATGATTACGAAAACGAGAAACGAGCAACAACCACACTAGACGCGAGCGATTTCATTGTAGATATAAGGGAATATGACGTTCCCTACCACGTGCGAGTGGCCATCGACAAAGACGTCCGGATCGGAAACTGGTATGCCGTCGAGGCGAAGCACGGCGTGGTCTCGATCAAGTGCCTAGAGGACCGGCTCACACCTGCCGATCCGGTGGTGATGGCATACGATATCGAGACGACGAAGCTACCCCTCAAGTTTCCCGATGCGGTATTCGACCAGATCATGATGATATCGTACATGATAGACGGCCAGGGCTTCCTTATAACCAACCGCGAGATTGTGTCAGAGGACATCTCCGACTTCGAATATACGCCCAAGCCCGAATACCCAGGAGACTTCATGATCTTCAACGAGCCAGACGAGAAGGCATTGATTGAGCGTTTCTTCGAACACATCAAAGAGGCCAGACCCACCGTTATGGTCACATACAACGGTGACTTCTTCGATTGGCCGTTCGTCGAGGCAAGAGCCAGCGTGCAGGGCATCGACATGTACCAGGAGATTGGCTTCAGGAAGAACAGCGAGGACATCTACCAGTCGGACTACTGTGCGCACATGGACGCCTTTTCCTGGGTCAGTCGAGACAGTTACCTCCCGCAAGGAAGTCGTGGCCTAAAAGCCGTCACCATGGCTAAGCTTGGCTATGACCCCGACGAGCTCGATCCGGAACTAATGACACCCTATGCCGCCGAACGACCACAGACGCTTGCCGAGTACTCCGTTTCCGACGCTGTCGCTACATACTACTTGTACATGAAGTATGTGCATCCTTTCATCTTCGCGCTGTGCAAAATTCTTCCACTAGGCCCCGACGATGCGCTGCGAAAAGGTACCGGTACATTGTGTGAGATGTTGTTGATGGTGCAGGCATACCAGAAGGGCATCGCACTACCGAACAAACATCAAGCGCCGAAAGAGGCTTTCTGGGAAGGTCATCTGCTCGAGTCGGAGACTTACGTTGGCGGTCACGTTGAAGCCCTGGAAGCTGGCGTCTTCCGCAGCGACATCCCCTATAACTTTGCAGTAGACCCGACCGCCATTGACGAGCTCATCAACGATCTAGATGCTGCGCTCAAATTCAGCATTGAGGTCGAAGAGAAGAAGAAGATGGAGGATGTCACCAACTACGACGAGGTCAAAGCCGCAATCATCGACAAACTCATGCAGCTCAAGAACACACCAAACCGCAACGAACGACCGCTGATCTACCATTTGGATGTCGCATCCATGTACCCCAACATCATGACAACGAATCGACTGCAACCTGATTCTATGATCAAGGAGGCTGACTGTGCAGCCTGCGACTTCAACCGCCCTGGAAAAACCTGCGATCGCCGGATGCCTTGGGCTTGGAGAGGCGAGTACCTGCCCGCGAAACGTGATGAGTACAACATGGTCCGCAATGCCTTGGAGAACGAAAAATTCCCCGGTCGATGGCCAAATTCCCCAGCTAGGACCTTTCAGGATCTATCGGCCGATGAGCAAGCTACATGGGTTCGAAAGCGTCTGACAGACTACTCCAAGAAGATCTACCATAAGGTCCATGACGCGACAACCATCGAGCGTGAGGCCATCATTTGCCAGCGCGAGAATCCTTTCTACGTCGATACCGTGAGCGGGTTCCGTGACCGACGTTATGACTTCAAGGGTAAGCAGAAGGTCTGGAAAGGCAAGACTGAAGCGTTGAAAGCTGCCGGAGCGCCAGCGCATGAGGTTGAGCACGCAAAGAAGATGATCGTCCTGTTCGACTCCATGCAGCTGGCTCACAAGGTCATTCTCAACTCTTTCTACGGCTACGTCATGCGAAAGGGGTCTCGATGGTACTCATTGGAGATGGCCGGTGTCACTTGTTTGACAGGTGCGCGAATCATTCAACTTGCGCGATCGCTCGTTGAGCGAATAGGACGACCCCTAGAGCTGGACACTGATGGTATCTGGGCAATCCTGCCAGCAACCTTCCCGGAAAACTTTTCCTTCAAAATGAGCAGTGGCAAGAGAATGACCATCTCGTACCCGTGTACTATGTTGAACCATTTGGTCCACGCGCAGTACACGAACGATCAATACGAGACCTTGGTGGACCCAGTCAACTTCAGATACGAGAAGCACAGCGATAACTCTATCTTCTTCGAAGTCGACGGACCGTACAGGGCCATGATTTTGCCCACGTCAAAGGAGGAGGACAAGAACCTGAAGAAGCGCTACGCAGTGTTCAACCACGACGGCAGCTTAGCGGAACTGAAGGGTTTCGAGGTCAAGCGACGTGGTGAGCTCAAGTTGATCAAGAACTTCCAGGCCCAAATCTTCAAGTTCTTCTTGGAGGGTACAACGCTTGAAGAAACATACGGCGCTGTAGCAAAGGTCGCAAACCGATGGCTGGATATCCTGGACACAAAGGGCGCAACACTAGCGGATGAGGAGCTTATCGATCTGATCGTCGAGAACAAGAACATGACCAAGACGCTAGAAGAGTACGGTGCACAGAAGTCGACGGCCATTACCACCGCTAAGCGTCTTGCCGAGTTCCTGGGCGAGCAGATGGTGAAGGACAAAGGCTTGAATTGCAAGTACATCATCTCGAAATCGCCACGCAACGCACCCGTCACCGAACGGGCCATTCCCATGTCTATCTTCTCGGCCGAAGAGTCCGTGAAGCGATACTTCCTTAGGAAGTGGATGAAAGAGGACCCTAGCGACATGGATCCCAGAACTGTCCTGGACTGGGACTACTATCGCGAACGTCTGGCATCTGTCATTCAGAAGCTTATCACCATTCCAGCAGCATATCAGAAGGTCCGAAACCCTGTTCCTAGGGTGCCACATCCAGAGTGGCTGGACCGCAGGATCCGACAAAAGGAGGACAAGCTGCAACAGAAGAAAATGACCGACATGTTTAGCAAGAAACCTTTGACCAACGGCGACGCGAACGTCGCCAACAACAAGCTATCCGGTGATTTCGAAGACTTTGGCTCCGCAAACTTCTCTCAGGCTCAGTCGCAGATCAAGAAGGGCATGGTCACGAAGATGGTCGCGAAGCGAAAAGAGCCTGAGCCAGCAGTACCTGTGAACACGGATCCGTATGCCGCTTTGCCAAAAGTCATGCCATCCATCACCGAGGACTACTCCGGCTGGCTTATGTATCAAAAGCAGAAGTGGAAAATTCAGAAACAGGCGCGTAAGCGTCGACGACAGCTGTTCGGAGAAAAGCCTGTCGACTCGTCCGACGCCATTGGTACGTTCTTCAGAAACCAGGCAGAGGTGCTGTTCATCAGCACCTGGCAGCTCGTGCAGCTGCGAATGACTGAGACCTCTGGAGAGGTCAAGGCGTTCGTCCTGATTGACAAAAAGATCCACACAATCAAGATCATCGTTCCACGGCAACTATATCTTAACCTGAGAAGTGAGGACCTACCTGATGTCTCCGTTCCCGGATGCTCTGTCGAGAAGGTCGTCAATCATACCTTGCCGAATGGGCACCCTTCAATTCATCTGTTCAGGCTACAGATGTCGGAGCACACATACGTCAACGAGGCCAACACCATCTCAACGTTGTTCAATCATCCTAGCGTCGAAGGCGTCTACGAGAAGCAGGTACCGCTTAACATGCGCGCTATTCTTGAGCTGGGCAGCTGCTGCACCTTTGATGAGTCGCAAAAGGGTGTACTTGGTAAGGGTCTTGAGCAGGGTTTCGATCTTTCAGCACTTCGGAGAGTGCCATCGAAGACAACCTACATGGCCGATGCGCCCATGAGCTACCTGTATCTTTACCACGTCAACAGTGGTGATCGTCACATTTACGCAGTTTTTTCGACTTCGAAGAGCGACGCTCACATTGTCATTCAGAACAAGACCAAAGACTCACAGGGGATGCCGAATGTAGACCGCATCTACTGTGACGCTGTACGGAAACGGATGGAAGACAATGAAGGCGAGCCCTGGCAAACGATGATCGACTACCAGGACGACATCCACTTCAAGACCACAATGGTGACCACGAGGCGCAAGGCCTTGCTTGAGATTGGCGACGTGATCAAGAGGATGAAGGCGGACGAAGCCAAACCAGTTATCGTTGTTATACAATCCCCAAACCAAGCGCTTCTATCCCACGACATTCCCATCCTGAAGGATCTGCCGATTTTACCGTTACATCCGGATGAATCAGACAAGCAGCTCCCGCCTCTTGGATGGCAAGCTTTTATCGCGAAGCGGTTGGTCGGACACTACCTTGACCTCGGGTCGTGGGTTGCGCATCTTCTCGAGCTCGCGCGCTATGGAGACATCCCGCTTTGCAATCTCGAAAGTAATGACCCACGATTCCTGATCGATGTGGCATATGCGCGGCGACTACAGAAGGAGCGGGTGATCTTGTGGTGGTCCGGTCAGGCCAAGCCAGATCATGCTGGCTACGAGAAGGACGACATTCTCGGACCTCTAGAAACTGTGGAAATGCCATCGATCAACAACGCTGGAACTTACTCTTCCGTTTGTATCGATTTAAGCTTACGCAACCTTGCTATCAACACGATTCTATCATCTTCTCTTGTCAACGACCTTGAAGGATCAGACTCTATCGCTCTCAACCCCGCCGCGCCATCGTACGACTCAGCGAACGATGGGTCGAACGTCATATACTCGGACAATGCATTCGCAAGTGCAGGTATTCTGGTCCTTCGAGAGATGGTGAAAGCCTGGTGGATCGAAGCTGTGCAAACCGGCTCCGGCTTTAGTATGGCCGATGTCATGGTTCAGCACCTCGTCCGCTGGGTCAGCAGCCCAGGATCTTTCCTCTACGACAGGTCACTGCACTACTATGTTGAGATGATGTCCAAGAAAACTCTGCAGCAGTTGATGACGGACTTCAAGCGGGTAGGTTCACATATCGTGTTTGCTAGCCCGAACCGCCTGCTGCTCCAGACTACAAAAGCTGAAGTCGGCAATGCGTACGCTTACAGCGAGTACATTATCAAGACGATCAAGGCGAAGCCGTTGTTCCAATTCATGGAGATTGAGATCAAAGAGTACTGGGATTACCTTGTGTGGTACGATGAATTCAACTATGGTGGAAAGGGATGCAAAGAAGTCGTCGAGGAAGAGAATCAGACTCTCGAGAACATCATGTGTTGGCAACTTGCACAGTTCTTGCCGGCGACCATGCAGCCAGCCTTCAATGATTGGGTCGTCGAGTTCATTGAGCTGATGCATGCGCGCAAGCGACCAGTGCCAATCGATGGCTCGACACCCCGAGTTACACAGATTCCCCTGAGACCTCTGACGATCGATCCAAACGAGCAGACCCAGATCCTACCAAAGACATTCACTAAACCGCTCTTCAAGCAAATCTCGGCTCTACTCCGACGTCAGCACACGGAGATGCATCACCCGGAACTCGCGTCTGATTACGAGTTCCCTCAATTACCAGGCTCGCATCTGAAGATGCACAACCCTGTGCTCCAACTCGTCAAGTCGATCATGCAGGTATTGAGTCTCGACCGCGCAATATCGATCGAAGCCCGCATGCTCCGCAAAGACCTTCTCAATCTCTTCGACATTCGAGAGTTCAGCGCTGAAGCTACCTTTGCGAATCCCAGCGCCGCTCTCATAGTACGCGGCGTCATTTGCAACGAGTGTACATCTAGTCGAGACTTGGATCTATGCCGCGACGCGGCTCTTCTCCCTCAAATACTTCCCACTAACTCAGAGACCGCGCCGCCGCCGCCGAAGTGGAAGTGCGACAACTGTACATTGCCATACGACAAGCTGCGCATCGAAGAAAAGCTAGTCTTAGAGGTCCAGAAAGTGGTCCTGGAATGGTGCACTCAGGATCTCAAGTGCAATAAGTGCAAGCGCCTTCGCAGCAACGATTTCATGGAGCATTGTGCTTGTGCAGGGGAGTGGATAGGGACAAAGGATGGGAAGGATGTCATGAAGAAGTTGAATGTATACGCGAACGTGGCGACGTTCTACGGGTTGAGGATGCTGGAAGCTGTTGTGCAGGAGTGTTTGGAGGGAGTGTAGATAGTGGTTTTGGATGTGGGCGGTGGCGCATCGAGGGCGGTATCATTCCGTGGCGTTATCTGAGGTTCTGGGGTTCTGGTTATCTGGGGTTCTAGCGTCTTTAGTTACGAGCGTTTGCAAGCGTTGACAGCGTGTGAGTTCTTCTGGAGCATGGCGGGGTTAAGTCTTTCTTTGTGGATACTTTTCAACTTCGACGTATACGAGCGTACATCAACCGATCTTATCAGCACTTCTTCATCTTCCGCTATTTAGATTACAGTGTTCGTCTGATATCTTTCTGTAGCCGAGGGCTGCCATCATACGTCAGAACAACATGGACAGAAGTGGGGTAGCTCTGTCTTCGGTAGCAAAGTCGACGAGGAGAGATCACGCAATCCCGGCTAAGTATCACAACAGGCAGTCCGCGTTCAAGATGATACTATATAGGAAATGTTTTGCTTGGGTGGTAGGGATCTGGGACAAAGGTATATATCTGGAACGAATCCCAATAGCCGCTATGTCCAATTGATCATTCACATCAATCTACAATCTCAATATGGCACCGGCACTTACTACTTCTGCGCCTGCGGCTCCTCACGAGCTGAGCAAGAGCATCTTGAGTAACAATCAAGCTCCCAAGAATATCTTTCCCGATGGCATAAAGACGTCAGGTCAACATGAGCCTTTGTACGATCAACTTCGGCCGTACTCTGACTTTCCCAAAGAGATCACAGGTGTTTGTCTCTCACGATTCGTGTCTTACGACCATGTCTCGACTAAGATACTAATATCTCCTACAGTCTACAGCTTGGGACCGCGAAGACTACAAGAACAACCCAGAGCGCTGGACACACCCATTTTCATCATCCGAAATTCAAGAAATCTCCGCCGCAGCAGATGCCTTCATTAAAAGCGGCACGCCCTTGACCGGAATCACCAAAGAGAAATTCCAACTCCCTACTTTCAGCAAGTTCCTCGAGCCCCTCCGCAAAGAACTCATCGACGGCAAGGGCTTCATCCTCTTTAAAGGGATGCCTGTCACAGAATGGGGCAACCGCAAAAGTGCCGTAGCATACATGGGTCTCGGAACTTATCTGGGCTACTTCGTGTCGCAGAACTCGCGCGGCCATGTGCTCGGACACGTCAAGGACTTGGGCGAAGATGCGGCACAGATTGACAAGGTGCGCATCTACCGGACTAATGCGAGACAATTCTTTCATGCCGATGACTCGGATCTCGTGGGGTTGCTGTGTGTTGCAAAAGCGCTGGAGGGCGGCGAGAGTGATCTGGTGAGCAGTCACTCCGTGTGGAATGACTTGCAGAACAATCATCCGGATGTGGCGGAGACGTTGACGAAGCCGATTTGGTACTTTGATCGTAAGGGCGAGACGAGCAAGGGGCAGCAGGAGTGGATCAAGACGAGTGTGTTTTATCTCGAGACTGGGGTGAATCCGAGGGTGTACAGCAAGTGTGTAGCCTTTACACCGCATCACTCAAGAAGGTAATCTGATGCTAACAATACTGCAGGTGGGACCCGTATTACATCAAGTCCCTCACCCGCTTCTCAGACGCCGGCGTCATCCCAGCCCTCTCTCCCGAGCAACAGCGTGCCGCTCAAGTTCTCGAAGAAACATGCGTGAAGCTCGCGCTGCATATGATACTTGATATTGGCGACATCCAGTTTTTGTCGAACAACCACGTTCTGCACGCCAGGACAGAGTACAAAGACTACCCACCACCAGCGCCGAGGCGCCATTTGATGAGACTATGGCTGAGTACACCGGAAGAGGAGGGTGGGTGGAAATTGCCGTTCCACGACAGTAGAGAAAAGAAGAGGGGTGGGATTCAGGTGGATGATCAGGCGCCGGTTGCGCCGGAGGATGCCGAGTAGGCGTGTATTTCTGAGACTCGATGGTGTGGACTAATTGAATGTGTTTGAAGATCTGGTGAAGGTACACCTGTGATGTGTCAGGTGGGCCTGAGCAGGAGCTGGCCTGCTGATATTTTACTGGCAAAGACGATGACTTCAAAGACGATGAGGGGGCCATCATGGTGTAGTGAATGTACTGTGATGGTCAATGGCTTTGCCCACGACACACATGAACGAAGAATGGAAGCGAGTCTGTCGCCATTACACTTAGTTGCATGTATGCGTGAGTCTCGTCTGGAAATGCCTAAATGCTGCTGTTGAGGTAGCATGAACCTTAAGAAGAAGTATTGCCGCCCATTCGCCGACGCCTTCGCATTCAGACGCTCAAGTATCAATGGTATCCTTGCCCGCTCGGCGCCTTGACCGCACCACTGGTAAATGTGAACTTTTTGTCCATAGCTTTTTGCCGCTGCTTGCCCGTGATGCCCGTACGGTCCGTTGTAGGCTGTGCTGCCATAAACGAATCAAACTCGTCGTCTTCCTCGTCGTTGTCTGGTGCATCACCGTCATTGTGATGCTCAGCTGACCGCGGAGCCGGCTCTGTCCGTGCTATCCGCTCAGGCGCCTTCTTCTCGTCGTCGCTCTCGTCGTATTTGGGCGTGGGGTTGGTAAAAGGTTTTGAAGCAAGTACGCGGCGCCGCAGCTCGGCCATTTCTTCTTCGTCGTCGGACGACTCTGGGATATTATACGGATTCCGAGCGTCGATCTTGTCCTCTTCTTCGTCCTCGTCGTCGTCGTCGTCATCCTCATCATCCTCATCATCCTCATCTGACTCGTCGATGGGCATCCTGTTCATGTTGCCACCCGCCCATTCGTCCTCCTCGGCACCATCCTCTTTCTCCGCCCGGCTGTCCGCCCACTCGCGTTCGATCTTCTCCAGCCACACCTTCTCCGCCGTCTTGATCTCCTCCTCGTTCTCGCACGCCATGTATCGCTTCAGCAGCGCACTGTTGATTTCCAGGAACGCCTCGCCGTACGAAAAGGTCGAAAGTATGGATTCGGCCCACTCGGGGTGCCCGCAGATGTAGAAGCACGCCGCGAGTGCCTCTACGCAGTTCAGCCGCCATGGCTTGCCGTAGTTTGTGGGGTTGGCCGCGACCAGGTAGGGCAGCAAGCGCTCGCACTTGCCACCGATGCGCCCGAAAGGTACTTCGTCTATGCGCTTCCAGCTCGCCTCCACGACAGCAGCGCCGTACTGCTCGAGGAGTGGCTTGTCTTCTTTGCTGATGATGCGCTTCGCCTTGGGGCTGACGACGACGCCTGTAAACTTCTGGCCGACGTGCAGCTCCCTCATCATGCCGAGGCGCATGAGCCTCTTTCCCGAGCAGCGCTTCGCGTCGCAGTGGCCCAAGTCCCAACATGCGGCCTTGTAGGCGGGCTTCGTGGGCCTTGGATTCGATGCATCGTCCTCTTCTGCTTCGCCATCGGCGTCTGCGCGGGGTCGTGGAGGGCCGCGCGCTTTCGGCGGCTTGGCCGAGTATTTGTTGTTGGCCTTGAAGTCTTTCTTGTGACGGACCATTGTGATACTTTGGCGATGTGTGCGAGATTTGTCGATGGACTTGAGTAGCGTAAAGTTTTGGTGGGATGAGCGTGGACGTGGATGATTGATCTCATTTCACTGCGGCCTTATCGATAGCTGAAGTTTGTGCCAAGAGCATCTTCGATGACGTCTTGAGCATGTAGACAAACAGTTCTATTCCATATATTCATTTCGAAGACCAGAATGTTGGGGGCTCAATTCATCATCATCATCATCATCCACCACTGCTATGCATAGCAATCGATTGTGCTTCGCTGAGTCAACTTACCAACACCTTTCTTCGCGTGCATTATAACACCCCTAAGCTGGGGATTTCGCCCATCTCGTTCTTCGGCTGCCCACCATGTGTGTACGAAGCTTTCCATCTCATCTTTACAGTGTTCCCTGAACCTCGCTGGACATTGTTAACCCGAATTGTCTGCGTGATGCCGTGCTTCTGATTGGGACCGAGATTGACACCAGATTGTGGTTCAAGTTGCAACTGTGCACCCTGCGTCTATTAGTCATGATGCTGTCTGTGAATAGGTACGAACTGCTTGCCTTGGATGCTGCGATCTGCAGTGTCAGGCCTTCGATTGCTAGTGGCGTGGTATTCGAGACGCGGGACTTGATCAAAATAGTAGTGTCTGTCTTGCGCGAGACGTTGAAAAGCACGTTGATGCTGGAATTGGTCACAACAATCTCCTTGCTGGTATCAGGCACAGAAGATGCGAACGTCCATTCATCGTCGTCGTTCGCAACGCTTGTGCTGCTTTGCGCCAAGTTGGATGTTGGGGCGGAGAGAGCGCCGCCGAGCAAATCCACAGCTGCGGGTGCTGATGATGGTGGCTTGACTGATTGCTGATATTGGAAGGGCGAACCTTGTCTTGGAGTTGAGGTGAGGCCCGCGAATGGATCTGGTGAGCGAGCTGGTTGTACCGAAGGCTGCGAGAAGGCGGATGGTGTCGGAGACTTGATTTGGGGCTGTGTTTGAGTTTGTGGCGATGAGAACAGGTCAGTGATTTGTTGTGCGGATGCCTTTTTCTGCTGTGCGGAGGGTACAGGCATGCCAGACAATCCAAGGACTGATCCATTCGACCCACCGAGTGCTATACTGCCGGACTGACCGTAGCTGTCGCCACCCAACGACAAGCCCAGTAAGTCGTCTTCTAACGCATGGCCAGTCGGAGCTGGTTGTTGCGAGCTTTCTGCTGGCTGCGCAGCTGAAGCTGCCGGCTCCGAGTCTCCAAAGTCGATGAGGTTCAGTGTGTTGTTTGGGCCCTCTGATACTCCGGCACCGCTTCGCCCAAGTGTTCCTTGTGGTATGTTGTTCGCGCCTTCGATGTCACCCTTCTTGAAAAGCTTGTAGCGCTCGATGGTGCGGTGTATGCTGTCGTTGATCTCGAACAGCTTGGCTATTGCTTCGTGGTCCTCGGAGTCTTCTTCACACATCTTCTGGATCTTCGGCTGCGCGCTCTGTAGCGCATTTGCAAGTTCCTGTCAAGCTGTCAGTGATGCATGGTCAGGCCCGGGGTCCAGGTCCATCTCAGAGGACTGACCTCGAACACATCGCCCTCCTTGATCTGGTCGCCCTGCTTGTAGCCTTGCAGCATCTCTTCGAGTATCCGTGCTTTTTGCTGGATCCGTCCGACCTCTTCCGCAGCCTTTGCTCGCCAGTTTGTCTTGTTCCGCGTGTCGTATCCAGCCATGACCTTCATGAGCTTATTTGCTTCTTGCAAATCTTGAGGGCCGCCTCGTCGGATGAGCTCCTGCAGCTTTGCTGACTGTGCCTCCCGCTCCTCTTCTTCCATTTCCTCTGCTGATCGAAGGTTCTGCCGTCTGTCAGCGCCCGCGACGTCTTGTCCAAAAGGTGCAAACGTACATCGCTTGGGTTCAGAACGGCCGCATCCTCCTTCCGAACCTCTGGAAACATGTAGCCCTTGTAGCTCAGCAATCTGTGCATATCCCGTATGAATCCCAGGTCGTCCTTGTATCGCGACGTCTGGCATATGGTCTGCCGCCACTCTTCGATCAGTTCGAGGATGCGGCTTTGCACCCGCGACGCATGCACCGGAGGGCGCTCTGGAAACCGGCGGACCAGTTCATTCAGGAACTCCTTGGTGCTGATTTGCAAGTGGAAGGCATAGCCGCAGTTTTTGACGCAAATGTCGAGGAGCTGTGCAGTGGTGAGCTTTGTGCTGGTAAGGTAGGGCGGCGCATCGTACATTGAGCGCGAGGAGGGCCACGTTCTGGTTGCGGTGGTTTATGTAGCTGACAATCGTGACGGCGGCTTCTCGGGGTCTGGCATGCTGTAAGCCTTACTTGCTACGCCATGGCACTTCTCGTGTGGGCAGTCCTACGCTGAGCCCTTCTTGCTGTTGACCAAGTCGGTGATCTCGAGATTGAGGGCGAGGTTTGGTTCGAAGTTCTGAGGGTCGCATGCTTGTACTGTCCATCCTGTATAAGTTTCACCGTCTGATATCAAGTCCAGGTGGCCGTACATATGAAGCGCTGGAGCGGCGACGTGGGAGCTTCTCCGAATGCGCCGTAGCGGTCCCTTGCGGCCATGCGCGCACTCGCAGCCTCCATTGCACCGCCGCGGGGGTATATTGTATGTTTCAAAGGCGGCGATGTGTGATCAATCTAGTGTCTGAGGGGCAGTAGAATATTCGACAAGTCTGCCGGTACGGTGTATGGACGAGGTGTTCACCTGGGAACTTGCCATTGGTGGGGCTTGAGGTCGGCCAGCGACATCACTCAAGGTTCCAGCTTGGCGCCTCGCTCACTCAGCCACAACTCCGCCAGCGCGTGAAGGCAACCACATCATCAACCATAACCTTCACTATGCTCGGTCATTGTCCGGCTTGGCACACTTTTGGCCGAAAGAAATATTCAGTCAAATGCTTGAGGCAATGCCCGACGCAAAGCTTTTTCGTTATCCGCAGTATCGGCTATTTACACATGGTTCTGCACCGTCAACGCTTCACTCGCCCGTGGCCTCCCATCAGGTTCGGATTTGCCAGTAACCCTTGACGAGATACGCCGCATAGCCGGCGATGGATGCAAGCACAGCCTGAGTACCAAAGAAGCCTACAGGACGGCCCTTGCCCATGGCATCCTGTGCAAACAAGCCAAATTCGGCGTGGGCGACACGGAGCGCCAGAAGAGTTCCCAGTGCCGAGTTGATGTAAGTCCTTCAAAGCGTAGTTAGAGGATGAACTCTTCTCTTCGATGATGTTGCTCTACCTGTTGGCTCCGTTCAGTTCGGCCAGCAAGGCCACAGCGAAGACTAGCGGAACGTTCTCAGAGAAGTTGAGTTGCGCACGGGTAGCGACATAAAGGGGAGACTTCGTGTCATCAGATTTGTCGCCCAGACTCCTTTACGAAAGTCAATTGGCTAAGCTTCACCGGGTGGATACTCTTTAGGAAGCATGTACATACGTCTCCGAAGCAAATCGTTGCTGAACGACACGGCCTTGCAGGTAGATGTAGTATGCGGCGAATGGCAGCGCCCATGTGCCAGTGGCAGGTGCAAGGAGAGGCATTGGGACGCCGAGTCCTACTTTGGAAGCCATGTTTCGTACAGGCTCGCTTACAGGTGTGGATAGGTAATTGACCATTAAGAGAATATTCGGGGAGGAGCGGGGTTTTGTAGAATCGGAACAACGCTTAAGGGTGGGGATCGAAGGTTCTACTTCGGCGGCTCGACGTTGAGGAATATGGTAACTGTTTATCGTCTAGTACGTCATACCAGGGACCGGGAAATTAGCGCAAAGTCGCATCTGAACTTCGAATTGCACGGAACATGGCATGCTTGGAAGGCAGAAGGAGACCAAGTGGTGACCAAGGGTAATGTATAGATAGCTGAGTTGAGTGACCAAAGCTCGCAGATGCTGGTGTGAAAGTAAGAGAGAAAAGGTGAACAGCGGGCGCCGCGCCTGAGGCAAGTTAGACTGTGCACACGGAGCACCAAGCAAGTAGACCTTCGCGTCCACGATGGATTAGAGCCTGGAAAAGCGGCGACTTACCAATGCAATGAGATATGTCAATACCACTTAACGTATCTCGGATCGGTCCATCTGTGTATGGAGCAGATACTATCGGTTCTGGAGACAATTGATTAGCCATACGACTGTGTAACGGGCAACGAATTGACTGACTGGTTTCATGTGTTCTGCGTCGTTTTCTCTGTTGTCGTCTCGAACTTCTTTAAGCATCTTGTCGATGCCTCGTTCGTTCAAGGCTCGCTACCATGTGTCAGAAGGGAGTACCTCATTGGAGCACACTAGACCGACTGAAAGACATTTCTCGTATTGCTCGAATATTGGCTTGCACTCATCGGTTGTGGCAGTGCCTCTAAGAAATTCTACATACTGTCAGTGAGGGACACGCGACAGATAGTCTTTGCGATGCGTACTTTCGCTGTACCACTTGAGGAAGCAGTTGTCGTAGCGCCTGATAATGGTCAACTACAACACCATAAGGATAGCCTGCATACGTGTGGCTCACTCTTTAACTTGGTTGCACTCTGGTGCTAGTGACGCTGACATCTTTTAAGGATGGACAGATCAAGAGGTGAAAGACGGTATGAGATCAGCAGGCAGTCGCAGCAAGCAGCCTCCACAGCAGGAGCGACTTATCGATAAACGCGTCACTAGCGCAAAGCCGACATTTCTTTCTTCCTCGACGCATTGCGCCCAGCCCATTCTTTACTCCACGCAACATCTTGAGTCCCGTAGAGACTTCAATTCCGATCCTCGCACAAACCCGCGTCACGACCATGAGCATCAAATAGCTCGCCATGGATTCCTTCAAGACGCTCCAGGACGAGATATCCAAGGCCATTGTTTCCACCACGCGTTCTGCCTCCCAGATAGGCACAGCCGACATCTCCTTCCAGCGCTCGCTCAACCCGCAAGTGGGCTCCCAGCTCGACGCCCAGAATGCGCGCCTCCTCCATCTCGCGCAACGCCTTCTCGCGAATGCTGCAGCGAGCTCGGACGCTGTAGGTCCCAAGCTACCCGACGTCGAAGCCGTAGACGCCAACTGGAGGGGGGTTGTTGATGTCATCGACAGCTTGCTTGAGAAGGCCGACACCAGTCTCGATGAATACACGGGCGTAGTGAAGCGCCTGAGTCCGAGCGCCGAGCAGGTACGTGAAGGAGGTTGCACGTGTCACACCTACCGCTGACCGGGCCACAGACTGCCACCAAGCCCCGACCGAACATCGCCGAAAAAAAGCACATCCCAAAGCCACAGCTCCAGTTCGAGCATGTACCGACGAACACCGAAACTGGCGGCTTCCGGCCATTGATGACCTCCAAGCCACATGCAAAAGTCCCTCTGGAAGAATGCTTGAGGACATTCAAGGACAGCAGAGGCCTTGAGCAGTATGTGCATTGCTCACATGTGAGCCAATCGCTGACCAGTCGCAGATACCCACATCCCTACGAAGCAGAGATCAAATCCTACGAATATCCTTCAACCGTATACGAACATGCAGAACCACAGCCGCCCCTGCCGTTCGAGTCCACCACCGCCACATTCGTCGATACCCCAGAAGCACTCGCCGGCATGCTTGCAGAGCTGAAGACAGCCAAGGAGATTGCCGTAGACCTCGAGCACCACGACAACCGCTCGTACATTGGCCTAGTTTCACTCATGCAGATCAGCACGCGCGACAAGGACTGGATAGTTGACACACTGAAGCCGTGGCGGAGGAAGTTGCAGTGTCTGAACGAGGTGTTTGCGGATCCCAACATTCTCAAAGTGCTGCACGGCTCGTATATGGACATCATATGGCTGCAACGCGACCTGGGCCTCTACGTCGTTGGTCTCTTCGACACATACCATGCGGCGAGGTCTCTCGGCTATCCTGGAGGCAGTTTGGCATATCTGCTGGAGCGATTTGTTCAATTCAAGGCACAGAAGCAGTACCAGCTCGCTGACTGGCGAGTACGACCGCTGGGCCCCGAGCTGTTCACGTATGCGCGCGCAGACACCCATTTCCTTCTCTATGTCTACGACAACATGCGAAATGAGCTGATCGAGAAGTCAAACTTCGCCGACCCCGAGAAGAACAAGGTACTAGATGTACAAGAAAAATCCAAGGAAACATCGTTGCAGCGGTACGAACACCCAATCTACGACAGCAAGCTCGGTCTCGGCTCGTACGGTTGGCATAAGACCATGTTGCGAACTCCTGTCCAATTCACCTCTCAGCAGTTCGCAGTCTTCCGGGCAGTACACCAGTGGAGAGATAATCTGAGTCGGAAAGAGGACGAAAGCCCAATGTTCATCATGCCAAACCACGCCGTCTTCTCTGTAGCGCGAGCGATGCCCACGGATAAAGCAGCTCTCATCGCTGCCATCCAGCACGTCTCGCACATCATGCGAGCCAACGCAGATGAGCTAGTGAATGTCATTACAGAAGCCAAGCAGGGGGGTATTGACGGGCCGGAACTAGTTGACGTCCTCCAGACTGTGGAAGACATGCGAAAGGCAAAGTACGATCAGTCCGAGACTCCAAAACAGCCAGCACCGGCAACAGTCGCACCGGCATCACATACAGCGCCCTTGCTAGGTACTATTCCGAATGCAACTCCAGCGACGCGTGCTCTAGCTTCCAAATTCTGGGGTAAGCTGTGGTATGAGGCGGCTGCCAACCAACGTCGACCTATGTCGACTTTTTCCGTAGACCTAGCGCTACCACTACCACCTTTGACTGCGGAAATCTTTGCTAACGGCAATCGTGATCCGGATGCCATGACTCCTCAATCGGAGAAGCCCAGGCATGCTTTCGTTCCCAAAGCAGACAGACCGCAGGAGGACGAGCGCACAGATCTGTTCATCGTGAAGCAACTTGGTGGCAAGAAGCGGAAGCGTGCTGAAGTACCGGATAAGCCATCACCTATGGCTCCTGAACGAGATGCCATGTTGGACGACGAGATCATGGTCGATGAGTCAGAAGAAGCCGTTCGTGCGCGCGAAAAGGCAAGCAGGAAAGCGCTCAAGAAACAGAAGAAGCGTGAGGAAGCCGCCCAGGCCGCAAATGAAAACGGCGACGCTGAACCAGCATTCGACTACGCTAATGCGCCGTCCATCCTCCACGCCAATGACGCGGATGGCAAGAAAGGCAAGAAGGATAAAAAGGACAAGAAGAAGAAGAATCCGCAGTTTTCGCCCTTCTCCGGAATGACAGATGCGCCGAAGGGATTGCCTCGGTCGCAGAAGGAGAAGGCAGGACGGAGTCGCACGTTTCAGTCTTGAGTAGGTTGGTTTGGAAGTATGTGTCTGTATCTTTGCATTCCTTGTAGTTACATAACGTATTCCACCACTAAGTCGGACAAAAAGCCTTGGCAGCACCCATTACTCTCTTAACGCGACATGTCTTAACAACTATACGCGCAGTGCTCTAATTAAGAAGGCAGAATTCAGCTTGCGCTTAATGCCTATTATAACCGTCAGTTTAAAAGTCTCTAACGCGCTGCTAAGGTATTTAAGGTAACGTTACCTCCTTTACCGTTAACTAACTAATACAACAGAAAGCCGCATCGCCCTAAAAGCCGCCACGCCCAATATAAGCTTACTACAACTGAAGAGCAGACAATTGTCTGATATATCCTTGACCTCAATTCGCGAGGATTCGCGCCCTAGCTGTGCGAGGTGGCAGATATGGCTGATAAACTGCTAGCTGTACGCGGTGGTAAGCCAGTTAGCAAGCACTAGGCTAAACGCTTTATAACGCGTTTAGCTGAGCTTAAAATGGCCTTTAATTAAGCAAAGGATAGGCAGAGGATACTGCAGGAGGATCTAGAGATAATTAGCGCGTGGTTTACGCTAGTAGAGGACACTAAAGCTAAGTACAGCGTCCACAATAACAACGTGCACAACTTTAATAAGACTAGCTTTTAGATAACGTACCCCACGGGCAAGTTGGCCACACGGGCGAGTTGGCCACCTGCGCTAAGCCCCCACCAAAACTACGACTATACACAATAGTACAGCACTATCTAGGACTGTTATAGAGAATTGTAATAGGCTATTCTACTCAGAATCTCTCGCTGCTTCTTGCCTACATGTGCGCGCATTATGCCCTGCCTCGCCGCAGCGTCCACAGCGTCGTTGGCTAGGCTTACCTGCCTTAATGCGCATCCTCTTCGTCCCCTTCTTCCTATTACTACGCGCCCTAAATTCCTTTAAGGTAGTTAGGCGCACGCCCTCTTCAGCCGTAAGGGTCCCCTCAGCCTGTATGCGCTTTTTCTTGCGCGCTTTACGGCGTGAGGCGGCCTCGTTAGCTGCCTGAAGCTCCTTGACTTGGTTACTTATTAACACTAAGGAATGCGCTATTATCTCCGCGCCTTTGGCAAGCTTTTTAACTGCCTTAACTATATAGGTTTACATGCCCTAGACACGCCTGTGCTTACAGTGCAACAATTGTTTAATACAAGAAAGGGAAGCGCTGCGCTGCTAGGCTACCTAAAGGAAACTGAGATTGCTACAGCTACCTGGCTGTTAGCAGCAGGAGCCCTTTAAGGGTACACAACAACGTTAAAATTGCAAACAAGGACAGAAAGAGAAAATAGGCAAATTGCACAACGCAGGTGAAAGACTGCAGC